>Ga0209051_1000081_pt1 | contig 195619 bp, 192 predicted proteins | sample AraplaCvi_mMS_r2_2_FD_184286 | JGI IMG/M metagenome (GOLD analysis project Ga0209051, IMG submission 184286) | Arabidopsis root microbial communities from North Carolina, USA - plate scrape MF_Cvi_mMS_r2 (SPAdes) (version 2) | ecosystem: Host-associated > Plants > Roots > Endosphere | place...
TCAGCGAAGCCTTGTAGTCTAGCACGATTTTTAAAGAATCGCCAAACTTTTTTCGCTTTCCATTTCTTCGTTATTCGCAGCTCACAACTTTCATTGTCAGCCGCCGAAGTCATTTCAGCGGAGCCTTGCAGTCTAGCACGATTTTTTCAAATCAACCAAACTATTTTGGCTTTTCGCATTCGCGAACTTCTTTCGCAACCCGCAACTCTCATCGCAAGTCGCTGAAGCAGTTCGTTTCAGCGAAGCCTTCGATTATGCACTGTTTTTTCAAACCGCGTCAACTTTTCGAAGACTTTTCTTCACCCCGTCCAACCAGCCCCTAAGAACCTGCAAGACCCGAACACCAGGAGGCATTCAGCAGCGAAGCCCACGAGTATATGACAGATTTTGAGACTCTGTCTACTCTTTCGCACTTTTTGCGCAGCGGCTGTGCGCCTCCCCTCATAAATAAAGAAAGCCGCCCGAAGGCGGCTTTCTTTATTGGCGAATCGCTGCTGCTTAGTAGTAGCGCGAACTGTTCATGCGGCGCATCGCTTCGTACAGCGTGGGCATGCGCACTTCCTGCGAGCGGGCGCTCATGCGGGCCAGTGCATCGATCTTGGCGGCTTCGGCTGCGGGCACGGTGCCTTCCGGTTGCTGGCGCCACATGGCGGCCTGCAACTCCTGCATCACGCGCGGGTCGCTTTGAGCGGTGGCGAGGAAGCGGGCGTCGGCACGCGCCGCGGCACGGCGTTCGGCAGCTGCGCGCCACGCGGCGGCGAGGCTGCTCTGGCGGACCGAGCCGGCGAACAGCGCGAACAAGGCGATGGCTGCAATGCAGAACACCGTCCAGGCAGCAAGCAGGCCGCCGTCGTTCCAGTTGGAAACGAGCGACTCGGTCACCACAAGGACGGCCGCCGCGATGGCGACGATCAACAGGGCGATCAGCGGGCGGGCGCCATTGGCGCCTGCGCGTGCGGCCTGGATTTGGCCGAACAGGACCTCGGCGCGACGGACGCCGGGGTGGACGGTAGGTTGGTCAACGTGAACGAAGCTGGTCATGATGCATCCCTCCTGGGACATTGGTAATCAGTGGTGGCGAACAAGGCCGATGGGGTGATATTAGGGATTACCCCAGTGTTTATCCACTTTATCTTTCTGATGTTTATCATTCACAAGGCTGATGGACGTCAACTTTCGCACGCTCGACCTCAACCTGCTCCGCGTCTTCGACGAGGTGATGGCCGAACGCAACCTCACGCGAGCCGCTCGCAACCTGTCGATCACCCAGCCGGCGGTAAGCAATGCGCTGCGACGCCTGCGCGAAGTCCTGGGCGACGAGCTGGTGCGCCGCTCCGGCGCAGGCGTCGAGCCCACCCCTCGCGCGCTCGCCCTCTGGCCGACCGTGCGGGACGCCCTGCGCCAGTTGCAGCACACGCTGGCCCCCGGCGAATTCGATGCCGGCACGGCCGACACGACGTTCCTCTTGGCGATGGCCGATGCCACCGCGGCGGAGCTCATCCCGGGCCTGGTCCAGATCGCCGAAAAGGAAGCTCCGGCCATTTCCCTGCGCGTGCTGCCGCTGACCACGCGCGATCCGCGCCGCATGCTGGAACAGGAAGAGGTCGACATGGCGGTCGGCTACTTCCCGGCGGTGATCGCGAGCCTCGCGGCGCGGGGGCAGTCGGGGGTAGGGGTTCCGTTCGAGACCCAGCGGCTCTACCTGGGCCAATATGTATGCGTGATGCGGCGGGGCCATCCGCTGGCGGATGCGCCCCTCACGCTGGACGACTACTGTGCCGCCCGCCACCTGCTGGTGAGCTTCTCGGGCCGGCCCTACGGCTTCATCGACCAGACGCTGGGCGCCATGGGCCGCGAGCGGCGCATCGTGGTGACGGTGAACCAGTTCTTCACCGCAGGCAGGGTGGTCGCCAATTCGGATCTGCTGACCGTGCTGCCCCGCCACTTCGTGACCGTGACCGGCATCGACGACCAGCTGGTACTGCGCGACCTGCCCTTCGACCAGCCGCCGGTACACGTGGACGCGATCTGGCATCGGCGCGCCCAGCACGGGCATTCTCACGAATGGCTGCGAAATGCGCTGTTGCGCTCGGCAGCCTCGGCTTTCGCCGGCTCGGTCCTCGGACAGAAGGTGCCCGACTGACCTGTTGCGCTATCTATATGTGGATCAGCGGACGACGCTGAGCCAGGCGCTGGCTGCGGCGCGCAGCTCCTGGGCGTGATGGGCTCCGCGGCCGGCGCGCATGTCGGCGCTTTCCATCAGTGCGGCGGCGTGGCTGGCCGGGGCATTGGCGCTGGAAGAACGGAAGAAACGAGCCACTTGGGCGATGAGGCTGAACATGATGATGCGCGGCTCGTGGCTGCGCTGGAGTGGTTGATGCTCCAAGAATAAGGGTTAACCCTAAAAGATCAAGCCAAACCTTATGCGTGTCACGCATGGGGCAATTCACCTAGACTGGCTCGACGATGAAGCTGCAACTGCTGTCCGACCTGCACCTGGAGTCCCATCCCCGCTTCCGAGCCGAGCCCCTGCCCGGCGCCGACATGCTGATCCTGGCGGGCGACATCGGCTCCTACCAGCAGGGCTCCCGCCTGACCGACACCGACTTCGGCCTGGGCCGCTTCTCCCCCCGCAAGGGCTGGTCGGTGCCGGTGATCTACGTGCCGGGCAACCATGAATACGACAACGTCGACTTCGACGAGACCCACCAGCGCCTGCGCGCCCTCTGCGACGAGCTCGACATCATCTGGCTGGAGCGCGAAACCCGCGTGATCGAAGGCGTCCGCTTCGTCGGCACCACGCTCTGGGCCGATTTCGACGCGCTCGCCGAGCCGACAGACAGCCTCGCCGAAGCACTCAAGAAGCGCGGCAAGGCCATGCGCGCGGCCGATTTCTATCTTGAAAAAGCAGCCACCATGCGTAACGGCGAGCTGTTCCTCGCCGCGCAGCTGCGCGACCAGGGGCTGGCTTGCCAGGACTGGCTCAAGCAGGCGCTGGCCGAGCCATTCGACGGGACCACGGTCGCCATCACCCACTTCGCGCCCAGCCTCGAGAGCGGAGATCCGCGCTACGGATTGACACCCGGCACCGCAGGTTTTTGCAACGCGCTCGACGAGCTGCTGCCCCATGCACAGCTCTGGCTGCACGGCCACCTGCACTGCCCGTCCGACTACGTGAAGAACGGCTGCCGCGTGGTCGCCAACCCCCTGGGCTACGCGCGCAACGGCGAACAGGAAGGCTACAAGCCCCAGCTGCTGATCGAGGTGCCCGGCGCCCGGCACCAGCAGCGGTAACGGCCGGCAACGCGTTCGCCGCCATGGCTGTGTAGACTGGCCCGATTCCATCCGACCGGATGGGGGAGCGTGCCATGACGCAGCAGCAACAACAACGACGTCGCCACTTCCTGCAGCAGGCCGCCGGCGCAGCCGCGACCGCCGGGCTGTCCTCCTTCTGGCCGCGGGCTTTCGCCCAGAAGCCGGCCGAGGCGACCGGAGGCCGGGCCATGGGGCAGCTCTCGATCGCCGAGATGTCGCGCCGCCTCGCCGCCGGCAGCCTCAGCAGCGGCCAGCTGGTGGAGGAAGCACTGGCCGCCATCCAGAACCCCGCCGGCGAAGGCGCCCGCACCTTCATCCGCGTGCATGCCGATTCGGCACGCGCCGCCGCCGCGCGGCTCGACGCCGAACGCAAGGGCGGCCGCCCCGCCGCCTCGCCCATCGCCGGCATCCCCATCTCGCTGAAGGACCTGTTCGACGAGGCCGGCGTCACCACGCTCGGCGGCTCGGTGGTGCTGGCCGGCCAGCCGCCGGCCGCGCGCGACGCCATCGTGGTCGAGCGGCTGCGGCGCGCGGGCGCGATCGTCATCGGGCGTTCCAACACGGTCGAGTTCGCCTACACCGGCCTGGGCATCAACCCGCACTACGGCACGCCGAAGAACGCCTACGACCGCGCGACCGGCCGCATTCCCGGCGGCTCGACCTCCGGCGGCGCGATCTCGCTGACCGATGGCATGGCAGCCGGCGCCATCGGTACCGACACCGGCGGCTCGCTGCGCATTCCGGCCGCCCTCAACGGCCTGGTGGGCTTCAAGCCGACGCAGCGGCGCGTTCCGCTGGACGGCGTGCTGCCGCTGTCGACCTCCTTCGACTCGGCCGGTCCGATGGCGTGGACGGTGGAAGACTGCGCCCTGCTCGATTCCGTGCTCGCCGCCGAGCTGCCGCGCCCGCTGCGCGTGCTGCCGATGCGCGGCCTGCGCTTCGCGGTGCCCAGGACCTTCTTCCTCGACGAACTCTCGCCGCCCGTGGCTGCGGCCTTCGCCTCGGCGCTGGCCAAGCTCTCCGCCGCGGGCGCGACGATCACCGAGCTGCCGATGGCCGAGTTCGCGAAGGCGCCGACCATCAACCCGCGCGGGATGATCACCGCCGCCGAAGCCTTCACCTGGCACCGCGAGCTCATCAAGACCGGCGCCGCCAGGTACGACCCGCGCGTGCTGGCCCGCATCAGGACCGGCGAGACCATCACCGCGCCCGACTACCTGCAGCTGCAGGCGCTGCGCCGGCAGTTCATCCGCTCGATCAACACGGCGGCCGCCAGCTACGACGCAATGCTGATGCCCACCACGCCCGACATCGCGCCGCCGATCGCCGAGGTGCTGAAGGACGATGACACCTATTACCGGATCAACGGCCGCATGCTGCGCAACCCCGCGGTGGTGAACCTGTTCGACGGCTGCGCGCTCTCGGTGCCCTGCCATGACGCGGGCACCGCGCCGGTGGGGCTGATGGTGGCCAGCATCGGCAACACCGATCACCGCCTGCTGGCGGTGGGTGCGGCGGTGGAGGCGGTGGTGACGCCGAGGCGTGCGCTCAGCAGCTGAGCTGCCGCACCGCCAGCGTCGAAGATTCAGGCGCCGCCGCGGCCCTTCGCCACCAGCTTGATGCCCGGCATCAACTCGGCCGCGAGCTCGGGCCGCTCCAGCGCGTAGTCGAGGTTCATGCGCGCGATCTCGACATGCTCCTCGCCCAGCGCCTGCGCGCGCGAACCCTGGCCGCGCTCGATGGCCTGCACCATCGCATGGTGCGTGCGGTGCGCCTGGCGCATCCATTGCTGGCCCTCTTCCATCGACGACTGCATCGGCAGCATCGCGCTCGGGGCAGCGAAGGGCTGGCCGCCGAGCATGTCCATCACCCGCTTGAGCGCGAGGTTGCCGCAGCCTTCGATGATCAGCTTGTGGAAGCGGTCGTTCATCTCGACGTAGGCCGCGTAGTCGTCGATCTCCATGCTGGGCTTGTTCACGGCGCGGTCGCCGTCTTCCAGGCATTCCTTCAGGTCGCGCAGCAGCTGGCGCGAGGCGCCGTCCTCGGCAAGCAGACGTGCGGCGAAGCCTTCGATCACGCCGCGTACGCGGATGGCGTCGGCCACCTCCTGCGAGGTGAAGCGGCGCATCTGGTAACCGCCGCTGGGCGATTGCTCGATCAGCCCTTCGTGCTCCAGGCTGGCCAGCGCCAGCCGCACCGGGGTGCGCGAGGCTTCGAGCTTCTCGGCCAGCGGGATCTCGGCCAGCCGCTCTCCGGGCCCGAATTCGCCCTTGAGGATCATGTCGCGCAGTTGCACGAGCACGCGGGATTGTTGGGAGTCCATGGGCGGATTCTAGGAGACGGGCCCCACATTGCACGCAGCGTATTTACTCTGGCTCGGTTGTTGCATGCATCTCTTCACAAGAAGTGTCAAAAACCGACGATACGCTCAGCGTTTACCCTGATTTTGGCGTTTGCAGGCCCCATATTGGGGCAATTTGGCAGATGAAAGTTTGACCCGGATCGAGGATCACCAAGACAATGCATACAGTTGCATGCAATGGCTGCAAGCCTCTTTCCACAGTCCCCACGATGGAGCCCGCACGATGATCAGCGCAGAGCAGAACGAATTCATCACCCGCGTCGGACCCGGCGCGCCCGCCGGCAAGCTGCTGCGCCGCTACTGGCAGCCGGTGGCCCTGGCCGACGAACTGGCGGGCCCGCGCCCGGTCAAGCCGGTGAAGCTCATGGGGCAGGACTTCGTCCTTTTCCGCGACGAGAGCGGCCAGCTCGGCATGCTCGACCGCGACTGCCCCCACCGCGGCGCCGACCTCGCCTTCGGCCGGCTCGAGAACGGCGGCATCCGCTGCGCCTTCCACGGCTGGCTGTTCGACGCCAGGGGCAACTGCCTAGAGACCCCGGCCGAGCCCGCCACCAGCAGGCTGTGCACCCGCATCAAGCAGTCGGCCTACCCGGTGGTCGAGAAGAGCGGCGTGGTCTTCGCCTACATCGGCGAGGGCGAGCCCCCCGCCTTCCCCGAGTTCGACTGCTTCGTCGCGCCCGACAGCCACACCTTCGCGTTCAAGGGCCTGTTCGAGTGCAACTGGCTGCAGGCGCTCGAAGTGGGCATCGACCCGGCGCACGCCTCGTACCTGCACCGCTTCTTCGAGGACGAGGACACCTCCGGGAGCTACGGCAAGCAGTTCCGCGGCGCCTCGGCCGACTCCGACATGCCCATCACCAAGGTGCTGCGCGAATACGACCGCCCCGACATCAGCGTCGAGCCCACCGACTACGGCTTCCGCCTGAAGGCGCTGCGCAAGCTGTCGGAGGACACCACCCACGTGCGCGTGACCAACCTCGTGTTTCCGCAGGCCTTCGTGATCCCGATGAGCTCCGAGATGACCATCTCGCAGTGGCACGTGCCGGTGGACGACACACACTGCTACTGGTACGCCATCTTCACCAGCTTCACCGGCCCGGTCGACAAGCAGCAGATGCGCGAGCAGCGCCTGAAGCTCTACGAGCTGCCCGACTACACCTCGCGCAAGAACAAGCGCAACAACTACGGCTACAGCATCGAGGAACAGCTCACCGAGACCTACACCGGCATGGGCGACGACATCAACGTGCACGACCAGTGGGCGGTGGAGTCGCAGGGCCCTATTCAAGACCGCACGCGCGAGCACCTGGGCAGCACCGACAAGGGGATCATTGCCTACCGCCGCGTGCTGGTGAAGGCGATCGAGGCCACGCTGGCCGGCGAAGGCGCGCCGATGGTCATCGACGCCGCGCAGGCCAGCGCCATGACCGGCCCGCCGTCCATCGACGGCATCGGCCGCAACGTCGCCGACGAGGCCGCCACCGAGGCCTACTGGCAGGACGCCGACCGCGCGCGGCGACTGAAGTCGGACTGGGCCTCCGCACGCCTGGCCGCAGCCTGAGCACACGCCATGACGAGCCACACATTCGTCGACCGCTTCGGCCTCTGGAGCGAAGACCAGCACGCGCAGGCCAGGGAACTGGTGCGCCGCATCGACGGCGGCGAAGTCGACCTCGTCCGCTTCGCCTGGCCCGACCAGCACGGCATCCTGCGCGGCAAGACGCTGGTCGCCGCCGAGGCGCGCTCGGCCCTCTGGGAAGGCGTGAACCTCACCTCCACCCTGCTGGCCAAGGACACCTCGCACAAGACCGTGTTCCCGGTGTTCACCCAGGGCGGCGGCTTCGCCATGGAGGGCCTGCAGGGCGGCGCCGACTTCACCATCGTGGCCGACCCCGCCACCTTCAAGATCCTGCCGTGGTCGCCGCGCACCGGCTGGGTGATGTGCGACGCCTACATGGCCGACGGCAAGCCCTGCCCCTTCGCCACGCGGCAGATCCTGCAGCGCGCGGTGCGCCAGCTCGACGAGCTGGGGCTGGACTTCATCGCCGGCCTGGAAGTCGAGTTCCACGTCTTCAGGCTCGACGACGCCCGCATGGGCCTGGCCGATTCGGGCCAGCCCGGCGAGCCGCCGCGCGTGTCGCTGCTGTCGCATGGCCACCAGTACCTCACCGAGCTGCGCTACGACCGCGTCGACGACCTGATGGAGCTGCTGCGCTCGCAGCTCATGGCGCTGGGCCTGCCGCTGCGCTCGCTCGAAATCGAATTCGGCCCCAGCCAGTTCGAGCTCACCTTCGGCCCCACCGCCGGCGTCATGCCCGCCGACACCATGGTGCTGCTGCGCAGCGCCATCAAGCAGGTCTGCCAGCGCCACGGGCTGCACGCCACCTTCATGTGCCGGCCGAAGATCCCGAACGTGATGTCCAGCGGCTGGCACCTGCATCAGTCGCTGCGCCGCAGGAGCGACGGCGTCAACGCCTTCATGCCGGAGGCTTCGAGCGGCCAGCCGCTGAGCGAGACCGGCATGCACTACCTCGGCGGCCTCAAGGCGCACGCCTGCGGCGCCGCGGCGCTGGCGAGCCCCACCATCAACGGCTACCGCCGCTACCGCCCCTTCTCTCTCGCGCCCGACCGCGCGATCTGGGCCAAGGACAACCGCGGCGCGATGCTGCGCGTGCTCGGCGGCGCGGGCCAGGCGGCCACTCGCATCGAGAACCGCGTGGGCGAGCCGACGGCCAATCCGTACCTGTACCTGGCGTCGCAGCTGTTCTCGGGCCTGGACGGCATCCGCAACAGGATCGACCCCGGCCCCTCTGCCGATGCGCCGTACGAAACGCCAGCGGAGCAGCTGCCCCGCTCGTTGAGCGACGCCCTCGCCTGCCTGCGCCAGGACGAGATGCTCAACGCGCAGATGGGCAAGACCTTCGTCGACTACCTCTGCCACATCAAGGAAGCGGAGATCGCCCGCTTCAACCTCGAAGTCAGCGAGTGGGAACACCGCGAGTACTTCGACATGTTCTAGAACCCATGCCCACGATCCACTACATCCTCAAGGACGGCACCACGCGTTCGGTCGACGCCAAGGTCGGCGCCAGCGTGATGGAGACCGCCATCCGCGGCAACGTGCGCGGCATCGACGCCGAGTGCGGCGGCTGCTGCTCCTGCGCCACCTGCCACGTCTACGTGGACGACGCCTTCATCGACCTGCTGCCGCCGCCCGACGACATGGAGAGCGCGCTGCTCGATGCCGTGGCGTCCGAGCGCCGGCCCGGCTCGCGCCTGAGCTGCCAGCTCGGCATCACCGCGGCCTTCGATGGCCTCACGGTGCGCGTGCCCGATACGCAGGTCTGACGCCTGCCTCGGGCATCATCGCCCGCTTTGTTTGCACATCCGGTTACATGACAGCGGCGCCCGAAGGGGCGCATCCACTCCACCTGAAAGGCGTTTTCCCATGACGACGATGACCAAGAGAACCATCCTCTCGACCCTGCTGCTGGCCGGCTTCGGCCTGCTGGGAGCGACCGCGCAGGCCGCCGGCGAGCCGCTGCGCATCGGCCTCATCGCCACCTACTCGGGCCCGTACGCCGACTACGGCCGCCAGTTCGACGCCGGCATCGCGCTCTACCTGAAGGAGCACGGCGGCAAGGTGGGCGGCCGCACGGTCGAGATCATCAAGAAGGACACCGCCGGCCCCGCGCCCGACGCCGCCAAGCGCATCGCGCAGGAGCTCATCGTGCGCGACAAGGTGAGCGTGCTCACCGGCCTGGACTTCAGCCCCAACGCCTACGCCGTGGGCGCCATCGCCACGCAGGCGAAGATCCCGACCATCGTGATGAACGCGGCCTCCTCGGCCATCACCACCAGCTCGCCGTACGTAGCGCGGCTGTCGTTCACCGTGCAGCAGGTGACGGACCCGATGGCGCGCTACATGCTCAAGGAAGGCATCAAGGACGCCTACACAGTGGTCGCCGACTACGCCTCGGGCGTCGACGCCGAGACCGCCTTCAAGAAGACCTTCACGGCCGGCGGCGGCAAGGTGTCGGGCGAGGTGCGCACGCCGATGAACAACCCCGACTTCTCGGCGTACGTGCAGCGCATCAAGGACGCCAAGCCCCAGGCCGTGTTCTTCTTCTTCCCCTCGGGCGTGATGCCGCCGGCCTTCCTGAAGGTGTGGAAGGAGCGCGGCATGGAGCAGGCCGGCATCAAGCTCTACGCCACCGGCGAAGCCACCGACGACAGCTACCTCGACGCCACCGGCGACGTGGCGCTGGGCCTGGTCACCAGCCACCACTACTCCTTCGCTCACCCCTCGCCGAAGAACCAGAAGTTCGTGCGCGACTTCGCCGCCGACAACGGCGCCAAGCTGCGCCCGAGCTACTTCGCCGTGACCGCCTACGACGCCATGGCCGCCATCGACCTCGCGCTGGCCAGGACCAAGGGCGACACCGCCGGCGACAGGTTCATGGACGCGCTCAAGGGCCTGAGCTTCGAGAGCCCGCGCGGCCCGGTGGAGATCGACCCGGCCACGCGCGACATCGTGCAGACCGTCTACATCCGCAAGACCGAGCGCGTGAACGGCCAGCTGGTGAACGTGGAGTTCGACAAGTTCGAGCGCGTGAAGGACCCGGCGAAGGAAGGCGCGGCCGCCAAGTAGGCGCGCTGCAGCTCGATCGTTCAGTCATTCAGCCAGCGAGTCAGCCAGCGGGAAATTCATGGGCATCGTGATCTTCGACGGAGTGGCCTACGGCATGCTCCTCTTCCTCATCGGCGTGGGCCTGTCCATCACGATGGGGCTCATGAATTTCGTCAACCTCGCGCACGGCAGCTTCGCGATGGTGGGCGGCTACGTGGCCGCCGTGCTGATGAACCGCTTCGGGCTCGGCTTCGGCCTCTCGCTGGCGGCCGCGTTCGCGGCGGCGGCACTGGTGGGCGCGGTGCTGGAGTTCGTGTTCTACCGGCGCCTGTACCGCGCGCATCCGCTGGACCAGGTGCTGCTGTCGATCGGCGTGGTGTTCGTGTCCATCGCGGCCTTCACGTACTTCTTCGGCCCGACGATGCAGCCCTTCGCGCTGCCGCCGGCGCTCGACGGGCAGGTGTCGCTGGCGGGCCTGGAGGTGGGCCGCTACCGGCTCTTCCTGATCGTCTGCGGCGTGCTGGTGCTGGCCGCGCTGCTGCTGGGACTTGGCAAGACGCGCTACGGCGCGATGGTGCGCGCGGCGGTCGACAACCAGCGCGTGGCCGGCGGCACCGGCATCCACGTGCAGCGGCTCTTCTTCCTGACCTTCTCGCTGGGCTGCGGCCTCGCGGGCCTGGGCGGCGCGCTGAGCCTGGGCATGCTGGGGCTGGAGCCCTCGTTCCCGCTCAAGTACCTCGTCTACTTCCTGATGGTGGTCTGCGTGGGCGGCGCGGGCACCGTCACCGGGCCTTTCGTCGCGGCGCTGCTGGTCGGCATCGTCGACGTGGCGGGCAAGTACTACCTGCCGGAAGCCGGCGCATTTCTCATCTACGTCTTCATGATCGCCATGCTGCTGGTGCGCCCGAACGGCATCGTCGCGAAGAAGGGGCTCGCATGAAAGCCCTGAACCTTTCCCCCGCGCAGCTGCGGATCGCCGAAGCGGCCTTCTGGCTCGCGCTGGCGTCGAGCTTCTTCCTGCTGCCCGACAAGCTCACGCTGATGAGCCAGGTGCTCATCTTCGGCCTGTTCGCGGTGTCGCTCGACATGGCGCTGGGCTACGCGGGCATCCTCACCGTGGGCCACGCGGCCTTCTTCGGCGCGGGCGCCTACGCGGCCGGCCTGCTCGCCAAGTACGGCTGGAGCGAGCCCTTCAGCGGCCTCGTGTTCGCACTCGCGGTGTGCGGCGCACTGGGCTATGCGCTGAGCTACCTGGTGGTGCGCGGCGCCGACCTCACGCGGCTGATGATCACCATCGGCGTGTGCGTGCTGCTCTACGAACTGGCCAACCGGCTCTCGGGCATCACCGGCGGCACCGACGGGCTGCAGGGCGTCGTCATCGCGCCGGTGCTCGGCTTCTTCGAATTCGACCTCTACGGCAAGACCGCCTTCGGCTATGCCTTCGGCGTGGTGCTCGCGATGTTCCTGCTGGTGCGGCTGGTGCTGCGCTCGCCCTTCGGGCTGGCACTGCGCGGCATCCACGACAGCCGCAAGCGCATGACGGCCATCGGCTCGCCGGTGGAGGCGCGGCTGCGCATGGCCTACGCCTTCTCGGCGGCGGTGGCGGGCGTGGCGGGCGCGCTGCTGGCGCAGACCACGCAGTTCGTCGGCATCGAATCGATCGGCTTCAACCGCTCGGCCGAGGTGCTCATCATCCTGGTGCTCGGCGGCACGGGGCGGCTCTATGGCGGGATGATCGGCGCCATCGTCTACATGCTGGTGCACGACTGGTTCGCCGACATGAACCCGCAGTACTGGATGTTCTGGCTCGGCATCTTCCTGATCGCGGCGGTCATGCTGGGGCGCGGCGGCATCATGGGCGCGCTCTCGCGCTTCGTGCGCACGGGGAAGGCACGATGAGCACCGCGACGACGACAACGAACACCCTGCGCACGCAAGACCTCGGCGTGCGCTTCGGCGCCTTCCAGGCCGTGGCCGAGGTGAACCTCTCGCTCGAACCCGGCGCGCGGCAGGCGCTGATCGGCCCCAACGGCGCCGGCAAGACCACGCTCATCAACCTGCTGACCGGCGTGCTCAAGCCCACCAGCGGCAGCATCCACATGGGCGGGACCGACATCACGCGGCTGCCCGGCGACAAGCGCGCCCGAATGGGCCTGGCGCGCACCTTCCAGATCAACACGCTCTTTCCCAGCCTCACGCCGCTGCTGTCGGTGGTGCTGGCGATCAGCGAGCGCGAAGGGTTGGGCGCCACCTGGTGGCGGCCGCTGAAGGGCTGCACCGCGGTGTTCGACGAGGCGCATGCGCTGCTTCGCACGCTGAAGCTCCACGGCCTCGCCGACATGCCCGTAGCCGAGCTGGCCTACGGCAAGCAGCGGCTGCTCGAGATCGCGCTCGCGCTGGCGGCCAAACCCCGCATCCTGCTGCTCGACGAACCCGCCGCCGGCGTGCCGCAGGACGAGAGCGGCGAGTTGTTCGAGGCCATCGCGGCGCTGCCCGCGGACATCAGCGTGCTCTTCATCGAGCACGACATGAAGCTGGTCTTCCGCTTCGCCCGCCGCATCTCGGTGCTGGTGGGCGGACGCATCCTCACCGAGGGCACGCCGTCGGACATCGGCGCCGATCCGCGCGTGCGCGAGGTCTACCTGGGCAGCTCGCACCTCCATCACCACCCACACCCACATGCCTGAAGCACTCGCCTTCGACAACGTCACCGCCGGCTATGGCAACGCCGTGGTGCTCGACCGGCTCGATTTCTCCCTGCAGCAGGGCGAGAGCCTCGCCATCCTCGGGCGCAACGGCGTGGGCAAGACCACGCTGCTCGAGACGCTGATGGGCAACACCCGCGTGATGCAGGGCGCGATCCGCTGGCAGGGCACGGACATCGTGCGCTGGCCCTCGCACCAGCGCGTGCGCGCGGGGCTGGGCTGGGTGCCGCAGGAGCGCGAGGTGTTCCCCTCGCTCACGGTCGAAGAGAACCTCACCGTCATCTCGCGGCTCGGCGGCTGGAACCTCAAGCGCGTCTACGACTTCTTCCCGCGCCTGCGCGAGCGTCGCGGCAACTACGGCAACCAGCTCTCGGGCGGCGAGCAGCAGATGCTCGCCATCGGCCGCGCGCTCATGACCAACCCGAAGCTGCTGCTGCTCGACGAGCCCATGGAGGGCCTCGCGCCGATCATCGTGGAGGAACTGGCGACGGCGATCCGCCGGCTGTGCGAGTCGGAGGGGCTCGCGTCGATCGTGGTGGAGCAGCACCCGGTGCTCGCGCTGGAGATGACGCACAAGGCGATCGTGCTGGAGCGCGGCACCGTGGTGCACGCGGGGCTCAGTGCGGAGCTGGCGGAGGACGCGTCGCTGCTCGAGGGGCTGCTCGGGGTCGGGGTCTGAAATTCGGGAGCGGGCAGCCGGACGCAGAGGGCGCGAAGGTTTCGCGAAGGTCGCAAAAGGAAAACCAAAAAAGTTTTCGATTTCTTCTGCGACTTCTGCGTAGTTTTTGTATTCCTTCTGCGTTCGGCTGTCCGTTCCCGCTTTCGCGCCCGGCGGCCTAGCTGAGCATCTGGCCGCGGCTGCCGATGACGGCCACGTCCACGAACTGGCCGCCTTCGCGGTTGGTGCGCCCGTAGTTGATCTTCACGCCGCCCAGGTCGAAGTTCTCGATGCTCGCGAGCCCCGACATCACCGATGCGCGGGTGAGCGAGCCGCCCGCGCGGCGCATGCCCTCTGCGAGCACCGCCGCGTTCAGGTAGCCCTCCAGGCTGGTGAGCGAGAAGTCCTTGACGCCGTTGGTCACCATGTCGGCCTGATAGCGGCGCACGATCTCGAACTTGGTCGAGTACGGCGAGGGCACCACGATCACGAAGCCCAGGCCCTTGGCCAGGTCGCCCATGGCCGACAGCGCGCTGGCCGTGATGGAGAGGCCGTAGGCCGAGCTGCTGTTGCCCGCCTCGCGCAGCGCCTTCAGGAACACCGGCGCCGTGCCGGCCAGACCGACCACCACCACCTGAGGCTTGGCCTTGGCGATGGCTTCGGCGGCGGGGCCCACTTCCATGCTGGTCGTGTTGGGCGTGGTCGCGATCACCGCCGGCTCCAGCTTCGCCTTCGCCAGCGCGGCCTTGAAGGCGGCCAGCACCGACTGCCCCAGCGGATCGTTCGAATGCACGAGGCCGATGCGGCTCTGGCCCAGCACGGCGGCGGTGCTCACCAGCTTCTCGACTTCCTGGTCGTAGTTGGCGCGCACCCAGAAGGTGTTGGGCGAATTCTTCTTGCGCAGCGAGATCGTGCCGGTGATGGGGCCCACCACGGCCATGCCGGGCACCGCATCCATCACCTCGGCCGTCTGGCGCGTGCCCAGGGGGTGTACCAGCGCGAGCACGGAGCTGTCCTTCTCGAACGCCAGCGCGTTGGCCTTGGCCACGTCGGGCTTGAAGGTGTCGTCGGCCATCACGAGCTCGACCTTGGAGCCGTTGATGCCGCCAGCCTTGTTCAGCGCATTGAAGAAGGCGCTGGAGCCCTGGTACAGGCCCTGGCCGTTGGCCTTCTCGACGCTGCTGTTGTCGAAGGTCGTTCCCACGCGCAGCGGCCGGTTCTGCGCGAGCGCCGGAAAGCCGAGGCCGGCGGCGGCAGTGGCGGCGGCCAGCCCGGTCAGCGCACGCCGACGGCTGTTGGAAAGCGGCGCAATCGACTCGCGCGGCACGGGAACGGTCATGGTCGAAGTCTCCGGAAATGAATGCGTCTGTGACAAAAGTTCACACTCTTGCGAGGAATGTAACGCACCTTGCCGCGCCGGAGATGACCTTGGCTGCTACTTCATGGCCGGCTTCGGCATGGCCGCCACATAGCGTGCGTCGGTCAGGGTGCCGAGGAAGGCGCTGATCTCGTCGATCTCCTCGTCGGTCAGCGCGGGCGCGGTGCCGGGGCGACGGTTCATCGGCGTGGAGTTGACGTTGATGTTGCCCCGGTAGGCGGCGGGCACGTCGTCGAAGGTCGGCCTGCCGTGGTACCACTTCGCGGGGTCGGTGGAGCGCGTGGCGTAGAACGCGACCGCGTCGCGCAGCGTGGTGAACACACCGTTGTGCATGAAGCTCTGGCGCACCGCTACGTTGCGCAGCCCCGGCGTGCGGAAGTAGCCGCACCACTGGTTCGGCTCCGGCCAGCGCAGCTGCGCCGCGGTGCGGCACAGGCCGTTGTCGAAGCGGCGCGGATCGCGGTTGGCCGGCAGCGAGAGGTTTCGCGGCACGGCGATGGCGTCGTAGCCGAAGTCGGTGAAGAGCGAACGCTCGGGCCGGCTCGCCGTGTCCGACAGCGTGTGGCACGACATGCAGTTGCCCTTGTCGGGGTTCTTGAACAGCGCGAGGCCGCGCATCTCCTGCGGGCTCAGCGGCGTGCGCTTGCGCAGGTAGTCGTCGAAGCGCGAGCTGAAGGGCGCCATTTCGTCGCTCTGCAGGTAGGCCTGCAAAGCCTGGCCGATGCCCTTCACCGCCTGTTCGGGGTCGCGCAGCACGCGCGGCCCGAAGGCCAGCGACATCGCGGGAGCCAGGTCGGTGCCGCGCAGCTTGCGCAGCAGGCTCTGCGGCGAGGCGTTGTTCATCTCGTCGGGGTCGAACAGCGGGCCGCGCGCCTGCTCGGCCAGCGTATCGGCGCGGCCGTCGGCGAAGAGGCCGCCGAAGGGCGAGGCGAAAGGCGCGTCGTCGTCCTGGTAGAAGTGGCGCCGCGGCACGTAGCGCACGTACAGCAGCGACGGCGCCGTGCGCGCGCTGAAGCGCCCCGGCCGGCTGCCCTGCGGCGTGCGCGGGCCGGCGAGCGAAGGCGCGTTCAGCGTCGAGGTGAAGGCGCGCAGCGGATCGTGGCAGCTCGCGCAGGAGGTGCCCTGCGGCTGCGACAGCCGCGTGTCGAAGAAGATGCGCTTGCCCAGCGCGGCCAGCGCCGGGTCGGGCCTGAAGGTGGCCTCGGTGGGATCGATGCGCGCTGAGACCTTCGGCGTGGCGCCGATGCGTTCGACGACCACGCTCGGCGGGCCGCCCGGGTTGATCTCCACGGTGGTGGCGGCGGCGGCAGTCACGCCCGGCCAGCCCAGGCAGGCGGCCGCCATCGCCAGCGCGGCACGCATCGTCACGGCGTCAGGAAGCCCGTCTTGTCGCAAGCCAGCGTGCGCCCGGTCTGCACGCAGGTGGCGAGCAGCTTGCCGGCCACGGTGTAGGCCTTGAAGGTCCAGCCCACGCCGGGCGAGGCCTTGCGCTCCATCAGCATGAAGCCGAAGCTGGCATGGTGCGTGATGCGGTCGACCGTCACGTCCGGCGCGGGCGCGGTGCCGGGAGCCAGCGGATCGGGCAGCGCCACGTCGAGGTTGTCGCCGCCGTTGCCCGACACCAGCGTCGCGGGATGGTCGGTGGCGAAGTTCAGCGCCTGGAAGTCGTGCACGTGGCCGTGCAGCGCGACGTGCACGCCGCTCGGGTAGTAGGCCTTGGGGTTGAGGTTACCCATCACCGACTGCAGCGCGAGGTTGCCCGGCGCCGGGGTCTGGCCCGCGACCGGCGCGAAGGCCAGGATCGGGTGGTGGTTGGTGAACATCGTGGTCGCGATGCCAGGCTTGGCGGCCAGCGTCGCGACGGTCTGGAACTGCTTCTGGTAGGCGATGAACTGCGGATCGTTCGTCGCCAGCGCCGCCTTGCCGGCCTTGGCCGAGTCGAACACGATGATCTGCGAGCCGGTGCCCAGCTGCACCGCGTATGGCTCGGAATAGTTGCCGGTGCTGTCGTTGGCCGGGTCGTTGCACGAGCGCTTGTCGGAGTACGGGCGCGGATCGAGGAAGCGGATCCAGCCCTGGCCGCCGCGCGCGCATTCCTCGTGGTTGCCGCGCACCACGATCCACGGCGCCTTGGCCAGCAGCGGCGCGGCCGGCTTGAAGAAGTCGGCCTGCCAGGTGTCCCAGCCATAGCCCCAGGGGCTGTCCTTGCAGCCGGCGATGTCGTCGGGGCAGGCGTTCTCGCGGTAGTGGTAGTCGCCGATGTGCAGCACCAGGTCGGGGTTGAAGCCCGCGCCGGTGGCCGCGAGCGGCGCGAAGGGCCACACGGTGCTGTCGTTGCAGGGCTGGTAGGCCTTGTCGGCCTTCTTCAGGCGGCAGCCGGTGTCGGCCAGCACCAGAACACGTTGCGGCTCGGCCTTGGGCATCGGCAGCGTGCGGCTGCCGATGGCGGCCTGCTTCGCGTCGGCCGGGAGCGTGGTCTCGCAAGCCGAGACGGGAAAGGCGGAAGGCTTCGAATCGGCCGGGTCGCTAGCCGTGGTGCGCAGCGCCATGGTGCCGGCGCCCACGCGCAGGGTCATGCGCGTCACCTTGCCGTCGATCGTGATCTGCGGGCACACGGCGTTGGCGTCGGCCGTCGTGTCGGCCGACGGTGCGGCGTAGCTGGTGATGGCGCGCGCGATGGCCGCGTTGTTGTCGCCGATCTCCACCCAGGTGGCCTGCAGGTTGGCGTCGGCCGAGGCGGCGTCGGGTTGCGGGGCGGGAGCCGGCGCTGGGGCCGGAGCGGGTGCCGGGGCCGCCGGCGGCCCCAGGACGATCGACTGGTTGTTGCCGCCGCCGTTGCAGCCCTGCAGCAGGATGGCGGTGCAGGCCAGGCCGGCCAGCCAGCGCAGGTCGCGCATGGCGCGCGGCGCGGGGGCCGCGGTGAGTGTGGTGCGCATCTGGGAATCCCTCTGGTCGTTGTGTCGTGGGACGCCGCAATCTAGAGGGCCAGTGTGCAAGCCGTATTACATGGCCGCAGGCGCGCCGCGGACGCGCATCGACGAAGGAACCGCTACAGCAGCTCTTCGCCCACGATCGGCAGCAGCAGCCAGTTCTTGAAGCGCAGCCAGAGGAATTCGCCGGGCTCGTCCTCGTGGACGATGTCGCCGCCGGCGTCGTCGTACTCCAGCCACTGCACGCGCCGGCCGTTGGGCGCGAGCCGCAGCCGGTAGCCGAGGTTCACGCGCTCGCCGCTCATGAGCCTGTCGTAGTCCTTCACCAGCTCGGGGCTGTCGATGACCAGCCCCATTTCGGTATTGACGGCGGCCGAGCGGTGGTCGAGATTCATCGAGCCGATGAAGAAGCGCTCGTCGTCGACGATCGCCAGCTTGGCGTGCAGCCGGCTGATCGACTTGCCGAAGTCGCCGAAACGCCCCGACTTGCCGGTGAGCGTGGGCGCGATCTCGTAGATGGTGACGCCGATCTTCAGCATGTCGGCGCGGTAGCGCTCGTAGCCCGCATAGGCCAGGGGCTCGTCGGTGGCGCCCAGCGAGTTCGTCACCACCGTGATGCGCCCGCCGCGCTCGATGGCCTTCTTCATCATCGCCATGCCGCGCGCACCCGGGATGAAGTACGGCGAGCCGATCTTCACCTCGCGCCTGGCCGAATTGATGACGCTCAGCGCCCCCTCGGTCACGCTGCCCTCGTAGGCCGCCTCGGCCTTGCGCGTGATCTTCTCGGGGTCGTCCACGAACAGCGTCGACGGCGCCCAGTAGCGCTCGACGTTGCCGGCGATGAGCTGCTGCCCCACCGGCGACTTGTCGAGCACGTCGCGCTGGTGCATGGCCACGTCGGGCACCGCGGTACGCGCGATCTCGTCGAAGCGCTTCTGCGCCTGCGCAACGGGCATGCGCAGCGGCGCGATCTGCTCGATGGGGCGCACGTGCTCGCTGTTCCAGTAGCGGTCGAAGCCCTCGGACATCTGGCGCACCACCGGGCCGCTGGACAGCACGTCCATGTCGATGAAGTTCGCCGCCGTGCTGCGCATGAAGTATTCGTTGGCGATGTTGCGGCCGCCCGAGACCGCGAAGCTGTTGTCGGCCACCAGCAGCTTGTTGTGCATGCGGTGGTTGATGCGGCCGAAATCGGTCAGCGAGAACAGCAGCCGCGTGGCCAGCGAACTCGCGCGCGACGGCAGCGGGTTGAACAGCCGCACCTCGATGTTCGGGAAGGCCGACAGCGTGCTGAACACCTCGTCCTCGCCGCCCGTGTAGAGGTCGTCCACCAGCAGCCGCACGCGCACGCCGCGCGCCGCGGCCTCGCGCAGCTCCTTGAGGAACAGCAGGCCGACGTCGTCCTTCTGGATCAGGTAGTACTGCACGTCGAGCGACTTCTCGGCATGCCGCGCGAGCGAGATGCGCGCGTCGAAGGCGAAGGCGGCCTCCGGCAGCAGCCTGAAGCCCGAGAGCGAGGTCGACCCGCCAGGCGTGCCCTTGGCCGCGAGCTGCCCGAGCTCGGTCTGCGACACGTCTGTGAAGGCCGTGACCACCGGGCGCGGCTGCGGCGGCGGCAGGCTCGCGCAACCCGCCAGCCAGAGGGCGGCGGCGCCCAGGACGAGAGCGGCGAATCGGCGGACGGTGGAGGCGCGCATGGGCCGAACTGTAGCTCGCGGCGGGCCCGGATGGCGGGCCTATCATCGAAGCGAAACAAAAGGAAAAGAAGCGTGCTCAACGGCTTGTGGCTGGGTTTCTTCGGGGTGGCGACGGTGGCGGCGCTGGTGCGCTGGCTGGCCGGGGGCGACCCGACCGTGTTCGCGGCGCTGGTCGAAAGCCTGTTCGCGATGGCGCGGCTGGCGGTCGAGGTGATGGTGCTGCTGTTCGGCACGCTCACGCTGTGGCTGGGCTTCCTGCGCATCGCCGAGGCGGCGGGGCTGGTGGGCTGGCTCGCGCGGCTGCTGGGGCCGCTCTTCCGGCGGCTCATGCCGGGCGTGCCGGCGGGGCATCCGGCGCTCGGGCTGATCACGATGAACTTCGCGGCCAACGCGCTGGGGCTGGACAACGCCGCCACGCCCATCGGCCTGAAGGCGATGCGCGAGCTGCAGCGGCTGAACCCCGACCCGGTGACGGCCACCAACGCGCAGATCCTCTTTTTGGTGCTCAACGCCTCGTCGCTGACGCTGCTGCCGGTCACCATCTTCATGTACCGCGCGCAGCAGGGCGCGGGCGACCCGACGCTGGTGTTCCTGCCTATCCTGCTGGCCACCAGCGCCTCCACGCTGGTCGGGCTGCTGTCGGTGGCGGTGGCGCAGCGCCTGCGGCTGTGGGACCCGGTGGTGCTGGCCTACCTGGTGCCGGGCGCGCTGCTGCTGGGCGGATTCATGGCCCTGCTGGGCACGCTGTCGGCGACGGCCATCGCCTCGCTGTCGTCGCTGCTGGGCAATCTGACGCTGTTCGGCGTGATCGTCGTGTTCCTGCTGGCGGGCGCCATCCGCCGCATCAAGGTGTACGAATGCTTCATCGAGGGCGCGAAGGAAGGCTTCGACATCGCGAAGAACCTGTTGCCCTACCTGGTGGCGATGCTGTGCGCCATCGGCGTGCTGCGCGCCTCGGGCGCGCTCGACTTCGCGCTCGGCGGCCTGCGCTGGCTGGTGACCGCGGCGGGGCTCGACGCGCGCTTCGTCGACGCCATGCCCACCGCGCTGGTCAAGCCCTTCTCGGGCAGCGCGGCGCGCGCGATGCTGATCGAGACCATGAAGAGCCACGGCGTCGACAGCTTCCCCGCGCTGGTGGCCGCCACCATCCAGGGCAGCACCGAGACCACCTTCTACGTGCTTGCGGTGTACTTCGGCGCGGTGGGCATCCAGCGCACGCGGCATGCGGTGTCGTGCGCGCTGCTGGCCGAGCTGGCGGGCGTGGTGGCCGCCATCGCTGTCTGCTATTGGTTCTTCGGCTGAGCGCGGGGCTCGACGACCGGGAACATCGGCTCGAAGGTGTCGAGCATCGACATCAGCTCCGCCAGCTTCGTGCGGTCGCCGTCGATCTTCACCTTGCCCGCGAGCACCGCCGCCGGGAAGCTGGTTTCCTTCAGTGTGATCGCGTCCAGCGTGGCGCGGCTCAGCGTCACGGTGGCGTCGGCATCCGGCTGGCGGCCCGCGATGTGCGTGAGCGCGGAGTTCTCCAGCGTCAGCACGAACTGCTGGTTCGAATCGGTGAAGTTCCAGTTGATGGCCATCTTCCTGCCCTCGGCCCTGGCCGCGTTCAGCCGCACGCCGAGGAAGTCGAAGAACAGGTCGTTGCTCACTGCCTTGAGCGAATCAGCGTTGGCGCTGTTGCCGGCAGCGATCTTCGGCACGCCGTTGCGCAGTTCCATCGCGCCCACCAGATAGGCGCTGCGCCAGGTGCCGGCCTCCGACTGGTAGCCCATCTGCTCCAGGGCGTCGGCGCCCAGTTCGCGGGCCGCGCGGTTGGCGGGGTCGGCGTACACCACCTGGCTCATCGCGCTGGCCACCCAGCGGAACTCGCCCTTCCTGAAATCTTCGCGGGCGCGCGCCAGCACCGCGTCGGCGCCGCCCATGTACTCGACCGTCTTCTTCGCATAGGCCACCGGCGGCAGCGGGTTCAGGTTGGCGGGGTTGGCGTCGTACCAGCCCAGGTACTTCTGGTAGACGGCCTTGGCGTTGTGCCGCAGCGTGCCGTAGTAGCCGCGCGCCGACCATTCCTGCTCCAGGCTCGCGGGCATGCGCAGCGTCTCGGCGATGTCGGCCGCCGTGTAGCCCTGGTTGAGCAGGCGCAGCGACTGGTCGTTGATGAACTTGTACATGTCGCGCTGCTTCTTCAGCAGGTCGACGATGCGGTCCTGCCCGAAGGTGGGCCAGTGGTGCTGGGCGATCAGCACCTCGGCCTTGCCGCCGAAGGCCACGCGCGCCTCATCGATGTACTTCGACCACAGGTTGCCGTCGCGCACCTCCGCGCCGCGGATGGTGTAGAGGTTGTGCATGTTGTGCGTCACGTCCTCCGCCATGTTGAGCACGCGGAACTGCGGCAGGTACATGAGCATTTCCGACGGCGCCTCGGAGCCCGGCACCAGCCTGAAGACGAACTGCACGCCATCGATGGTGCGCTCCTCCGTGGGCTTGTCGATGGTGGACGTGGGCGCGATCAGCGACATGGTGCCGCGCGCCAGCGCCTTGCCCAGGCCGGTGTCGACCTGCCCGCGCGGGCCCGGCGGCAGCAGCGTGCCGAACTGGTACTGCGAGCGCCGGCTCATCGCGTTGCCCGCGAGGATGTTCTCGGCCACCGCCGTTTCCATGAAGCCCGAGGGCGCGAGCACCTGCACGCGGCCAGCCTTCACGTCGGCCTCGTCGATCACGCCCTTCACGCCGCCGAAGTGGTCAGCATGGCCGTGCGTGTAGATCACCGTTCCCACCGGCTTGCGCGGACGATGCTGGTAGTAGAGCTCCAGCGCGGCGCGCGCGGTCTCGGCGGCCAGCAGCGGATCGATGACGATCAGCGAGCTGTCGCCTTCGACGATGGTCATGTTCGCGAGGTCGAAGCCGCGCACCTGGTAGACGCGATCGGTCACCTTGAAGAGGCCGTGGATCGCGTTGAGCTGCGCCTGGCGCCACAGGCTCGGATTGACGGTGTCGGCCGGCGCCTCGGCCTTGAGGAAGTCGTAGGGCTTCATGTTCCACACCGGGCGCGCGCCGGAGCCCGGCACCAGCGCATCGGGCACGGTGCCGACGAAGCCGTGCATCGCGTCCTCGAAGTCCTGCCGGTTGGCAAAGGGCAGCGTCTTCGCCATCTCGGCGTTGGCCTGCAGCGTGGAGGGCTCGGGCGCCTTGGGCGCGGTCTGCGCAAAGGAGGCCGACGGCGCGCCCAGCGCGCATGCAAGGGCGACGAGCGCAACGGAGAAGGAAGAAGGAGCGGGCGAGGAAGATTTCATCCGGCAATGATGCGAAGCGCCAGAACCATTGGCAAATGCAAAATATGCGCTTCCTTTTGAAGCAAAACGCAAAATGCAGCTGCGCCAGCTCCAGCATCTCGTCGCCCTCGCCGACCAGGGCAGCTTCGGCCGCGCGGCCCAGGCGGTGCATCTCTCGCAGCCGGCGCTTTCGCGCAGCATCGAGAACCTCGAAGAGAACCTGCAGGCGCGCCTGGTCGACCGCGCCTACGGCAGCGTGCGCTTCACCCAGGCCGGCGAACTGGTACTGGCGCGCGCCCGCGAGCTGCTGGCCGACGCGCAGCAGATCGCGCGTGACGTGTTGCAGCTCGAAGGCCTTGCCATCGGCAGCCTCGCGGTCGGCTTCGGCCCCTTCGCCGCCGGCACGCTCGGGCGCGCCGCCCTGTCACTCATGACGCAGCGCCACCCGCAGCTGCAGATGCGCATGGAAGTGGCCGATACCGCCACCCTCTGCGAGCGCCTGCACCGCCGCGAGCTCGACCTGTTCGTCGCCGACACGCGAGACCTGACGAAGCTTCAGCCCGGGCTGAAGCTCTCGCGGCTGCCCAACCTGCCGGTGTCTTTCTTCGTGCGGGCGAAGCACCCGCTGCTGAAGCTCAAGCCCCAGCCGACGACGCTCGAGAAGCTCATGGCCTACCCCGTCGCCGGCCCGCGCCTGCCGGCGGAGGTCGCGGCGCAGTTCGACCGGGTGGCGCCGCGCGGCGACCGCGGCGTGTTCAACGTGACCTGCGACGACGCCGGCACGCTGCGGCATCTGGCGCTCACCGCCGACGCGGTGATCCTCGCGCCGGTCGCCCCCGTGCCGGGCCACGACACCGACACCCTTGTTCCCCTGCCGGTGGCGGGCCTGGAGCGCATGCAGACGCACTACAGCCTCGTCACGCTGGCAGCGCGCACGCCTTCGCCGGCGGCCGCCGTCTATACCCGGCTGGTCGACGAGTTGATGGACCCGCTCGGGCAGGCCGGCGGGCACTGAGCCAAAATGGCCCTCCGCCTTCAAGCCTTTGCGTCTTTTTTCAGTGACCACTCCCCGCCGGGCCCAGCCGCCCTCCTTTTCGTCCGACGAGTTCCGTGAAGCCCTCGGCATGTTCGCCACCGGCGTCACCGTCGTGACCGCGCGCGCGGCGAACGGCACGCTGGTCGGCCTCACGGCCAACTCCTTCAACTCGGTGTCGCTGACGCCGCCGCTGGTGCTGTGGAGCCTGTCGCGCGCGGCCGGCTCGATGCCCGCGCTCAGCGCCGGCTCGCACTACACGGTGAACATCCTCGCGGCCAACCAGAAGGCGCTGGCCGAGCGCTTCGCCGCCAAGAACATCGACCGCTGGGCCGACGTGGCCTTCACCGAGGGCCTGGGCGGCGCACCGGTGCTGGTGGGCGCCGCGGCCAGCTTCGAGTGCTTCAACCGCAGCCGCTATGACGAGGGCGATCACGTGATCTTCGTCGGCGAGGTGGAGCGCTGCTCGCACGATGCGGGCGCATCGCCGCTGCTCTTCCACGGCGGTCGCTTCTACACGGAGCATCCCTTGTGACGCATCGTCCTGCGCTCCTGCTTGTCCTGCTGCTCGCCGCGCAGGCCGGCACGGCGCAGGAAGCGAACGGGCCGGTCAAGCAGAACTGGTTCGACGACCCGTTCTTCCAGCTCTCCTCGGGCCTGCCGGCCTGCGCCGTGCCCGAGGGCCCGTTCTACACGGCGCAAGAGCGTCGCCTGCAGACCCATTCGCGGCTGGAGCGCGGCACCACCTGCTGGCTGGCCGGCAAGTGCGCCGACAGCAACGCCTACCGCTACGACAAGCCGCTCGCGCCCAAGGTGCGCGCCGCGCTGCTGGCCGTGCCGGGGGTGAAGAAAAGCAGCGTCTGGGTCATCATCCAGCGCCGCTGGGTGTACCTGCAGGGCTGCGTGCCGGACGCGGCGCTCGCCAGGAAGCTGGAGCGCGCCGCGCGCGCGGTGGCCGACGTGGAAACCGTGGTGCCCGACCTGATGACGGGCACGCGGGGCAAGACGCCCTATCCGGTGGCCCCGCCTAGATAGGGGCCGGGAAGCCTCACGCGCACGCCGAACACGCCGCCGCGATACGATCATCGGATGAATCCGGCGACTCCTCGCCGCGAACGACGATCCGAATGATCCAGCGCAAGACTCACCTCGACGGCCTCGCCATCGGCCTGCTCATTGCCTGCTGCGCCTTCTGGGGCCTGCAGCAGATCCTCATCAAGACCACCGTGGCGGAGGTGCCGCCGATGTGGCAGGCCTCGATCCGCATGGTCGGCGCCACTGTGCTGCTGTGGCTGTGGTGCGTGTGGCGGCGCGTGCCGCTCTTCGAGCGCGACGGCACGCTGTGGCCCGGGCTTCTGGCGGGCATGCTGTTCGCGGGCGAGTTCGCCGGCATCTACCTGGGGCTGCAGCACACCAGCGCATCGCGGCTCACGGTGTTCCTCTACACCGCGCCGTTCTGGGTCTCGCTGCTGCTGCCACGCTGGGTGCCGGCCGAGCGGCTGCGCGGCTTCCAGTGGCTGGGGCTCTTCATCGCGTTCTCGGGCGTGGTGCTGGCCTTCAGCGAGGGCTTCGCCCACATGAGCTCGTCGCAGCTCATCGGCGACGGCATGGCGCTGGCGGCCGGCATGCTCTGGGGCCTGACCACGCTCACGCTGCGCACCACGCGCCTGGCCACGGCCAGCGCCGAGAAGACGCTGTTCTACCAGGTGGCGGTCACCGCGGCGATGTGCCCGGTGCTGTCGCTGGTGCTCGGCGAGCACTGGAGCTTCTCGTACTCGGCCTGGGCCTGGACCTCCATCGGGCTGCAGACGGTGGTCGGCGCCTTCGCCAGCTATCTCGCATGGATGTGGTTGCTGCGGCACTACCCCGCCACGCAGATGTCGTCCTTCACCTTTCTCACGCCGCTCTTCGCGTTGGTGTTCGGCGTGGCGCTGCTGAAGGAGCCGCTCACTGCGCAACTGATCGTGGCGCTCATCGGCGTGGCGCTGGGCATCGTGCTGGTGAACCGGCGGCCTGCGGTACAACGCAGCGCATGAGCAGCAACATCACCCGATTCCAGCCCGTCCTCGACGAGATCGTCGCCACGCTGCGCCCGCAGCTCGGCCAGGGCGGCAAGGTCGCCAGCTACATTCCGGCGCTCGCGCGCGTCGATGCCCGGCAGTTCGGCATCGCGCTGCGCACCTGCGAGGGCGAGGAAGCCGGCGCGGGCGACTTCGAGACGCCCTTCTCCATCCAGAGCGTTTCCAAGCTCTTCACGCTCACGCTCGCCATGCAGCGCATGGGCGACGCGCTGTGGGAGCGCATCGGCCGCGAGCCCTCGGGCAACCCGTTCAACTCGCTGGTGCAGCTGGAAAACGAACAGGGCAAGCCGCGCAATCCCTTCATCAATGCCGGCGCCATCGCGGTGGCCGACCGGCTGGTGAGCCAGGCCAAAGCCAGCGGCGGCATCGCCAAGGCCGACATCCTCGCGCTCATGCGCAGCCTGTGCGGCGAGCCCATCGCCTTCGACGACGAAGTGGCGCAATCGGAGGCCGACACGGGCTTTCGCAACATCGCGCTGGCCAACTTCATGAAGAGCTTCGGCAAGATCGACAACGACGTCGAGACCGTGCTGGACACCTACTTCCACCAGTGCGCGCTGCGCATGAGCTGCCGCCAGCTGGCGCGCGCCGCCGCCTTCCTGTGCCGCGACGGGGCACACCCCATCGACGGCGAGCCCGAGGTCACGGGCGAGCGGCAGACGCGCCGCATCAACGCGCTGATGCTCACCTGCGGCACCTACGACGCGGCGGGCGACGTGGCCTTCTCCATCGGCCTGCCCTGCAAGGGCGGCGTGGGCGGCGGCATCGTCGCGGTGGTGCCCGACAGGCTCACGCTGTGCGTGTGGTCGCCCGCGCTCGACGCCACCGGCAATTCGCTGCTGGGCATGAAGGCGCTCGAAATGTTCGTGGCGCGCACGGGTCTGTCGGTTTTCTGAACCTGCCTCAGGCGGCGGCAGCCACCGGCGCCGTGGCCAGGCAGCCCATGCCGTCCAGCGCCGTCTCCACGGCCTCTTCGAGCGGCGTGTGCGGCTCGCGACCGAGGAAGGCCACCAGCTTCGCGTTGTCCATCGCCACGGGCGTGCGCCACAGGTAGCGCATCTCGCGCAGTTCCCGGAAGGTCACGACGAAGGGCGAGGCCAGCGCCAGCAGCCACCACGGAAAGGCCGACACGCGGACCTTCGCGCCGGTGCGCCGCGCCACCACCTTGCGGATGGCCTCGCTCATGCGCGTGCCGTCCGGATCCCAGTGGCCTGCCATGTTGAAGCGCGCGAAGGGCTCCAGCCTGTCGCGCCGCGCAAGCAGCTCGACCATGGTGCGCGCCACGTCCGGCAGGTAAGACCACTGGTGGCCTACACCGGGGCTGCCGGGCTGGCTCACGGCCCGCACGGGCTGGCCCGCCTTCACCAGCCCCTGCGAGAACCAGTTGTTGCCGGCCTTCGGCCCGAAGAAATCGCCGGCGCGCACGATCAGCACGCGCGCGCCCTGCCGGCTGGCCTCCTCGAGGCGCCGCTCCAGTTCGACGCGGATCGCGCCCTTGCTGGTGAGCGGATGCTGCGGCGAATCCTCCGCCAGCAGTGGAAAGGCGTCGGGACCGAAGTTGTAGACCGTGCCCGGCAGCACGATGGTCGCGCCCTCGGCCTTGGCTGCGGCGATGGTGCTGTCGAGCATCGGCAGCACCAGCTCCGACCAGCCGCGGTAGCCCGGCGGGTTGACCGCATGCACGATGACTGAGCAGCCCTTCGCGGCGCGGCGCACCGACTGCTCGTCCATCGCGTCGCCCGCCAGCCAGGTGATTCCGTCGCTCTTTCCCTCTGTTGCGCCGCGCTTGAGCGCCCGCACATCCCAGCCCGCATCGCGCAGCTGGCGGGCCACCTCGCCGCCGATGCCGCCCGTTGCGCCGAGAACCAGAACCTTGTCGTTGCGTGCCGTTTCGTGTGCCATGAAATGCTCCAGAACAGTTGTCGATGGAAGAATTCTGGTTTCGACGAGGTTGCATTTGAATTGCCGAACATGATCCATCGGCCATACATTTATGCATGACCTGGAACATCGGCTGGGAGCTGTACCGCTCCTTCCTCGGCGTGCTGCGCGAGGGCTCCCTGTCGGGCGCGGCGCGCGCGCTCGGCATCACCCAACCCACGGCGGGCCGCCACGTGGCCGCGCTCGAAGAGGCGCTGGGTGTAGTGCTCTTCACACGCTCGCAGACCGGCCTGCTGCCCACCGAGGTCGCGCTGGCGCTGCGTACGCACGCGGAGGCCATGGAGAGCATCGCGGCCTCGATGGAGCGCGCCGCCACCAGCCAGGGCGAAGGCGTGCGCGGCGTGGTGCGCGTATCGGCCAGCGAGGTGGTGGGCACGGAGGTGCTGCCGCCCATCATCACGCAGCTGCGCGAGGCGCATCCGGCGCTGAAGGTCGAGCTGGTGTCGACCAACCGCGTGCAGGACCTGCTCAGGCGCGAGGCCGACATCGCGGTGCGCATGGTGCGGCCCCGGCAGGAGCAGCTGGTCGCGCGCCGCATCGGCAACATCGAGCTGGGCTTTCACGCGCATCGCGACTACATCGCGCGCCACGGCACGCCGCGCAACCTCGACGACCTGCCGGCGCACACCGTCATCGGCTACGACCAGCCGCCGGCCTTCGTGCGCGCGGCGGGAAAGTCGATCAGGAACTTCACGCGTGACACCTTCTCGCTGCGCGCCGACAGCGACCTCGCCCAGCTCGCGCTGATCCGCGCGGGCGCGGGCATCGGCGTCTGCCAGGTGGGCCTCGCGAAGCGCGACCCCGCGCTGGTGCGGCTGATGCCGCGCGCCTTCTCGCTGAAGCTGGACACCTGGGTCACGATGCACGAAGACCTGCGCAACAGCCCGCGCTGCCGCGTGGCCTTCGACGCGCTGGTCGAGGGGCTGGTGCGATACGTCGGCGGCTGCGCAACGGAGGCGAAAATGCCACGCGCCAGACAGCAAGCATCCGAATGACCGATACGATCACAGACTCCGACACCCTCCCCCTGCAGGAAGACCGCCTCTGGCGCGACGACCGCTGGACCGCCCGCATCATCAAGAACGAGGAAGACGACGGCTGGGCCGTCGAGATGACCCGCCACGGCGACCCCGAGCCCGCCCTCGTCGGCCCCTGGACCATGGGCCGCGACAAGAAGAACCCGAAGCCGCTCGACGCGCCCGCCTTCTCCACGCTGGTGAAGACCGCCGCCGAAGTCATCCGCCGCCACGAGCAGCAGCTGCACGCCACGCTCAACAAGAGCGTGACCGTCACCGCGCGCGACGACCGGCGCGTGCGCGTGGCGCTTTCCATCGTGCCCGACGAGGACAACCCCACGGCCACGCTCACGGCCCATGACGACGCAGACGACAGCGAACTCGCCAGCGTGGGCGTGTCGCCCGCGTTCAGGCTCACGGCGAGCAGCGCGAGCGCGTGGATCGAGTCCGGCTACGCGCGCCCGCGCTGAGCGCGAATAACACAGGCGCCGCGTTTTCGCCAATTAGCGAAACAGCGTATGTTCATGCCGGGGTGAGTTGAGAAGAATCCGCCCCAACGAGCAATCGTTACCAGTCAAGTCATACGACACCCGCTGCCAGTGCTGCCAGCGAGGCGTCGGGCAATAAAGCCCGAATCGGTTTAACCACCGGTTCGGGCTTTTTTGTTTTCTCGGCCGCAAGAGTGCTTTTCGAAACGGATGCGCCGCATCCGGTGGCGGAGCCTTGCCCGGAGAAAACGCACTGGCAGCAGAGCGCCCGTTTGCAGGGCCGCGCCGCGGGAGGAGACACCCAACGCGCGGTTCCGAAGGTCGGATCTTCCTCATGACTCGCACAACCACAAAGGAATTTGACATGACGAACGCTTTCACCCGCCGCCAGATCGTGAAGACAGGCGGCTCGATGATCGTGCTGAGCGCAGCCGGCGGCGCGGCCGGCATCGCCTCGGCGCAGGACGGCGGCAGCGTGAAGCTCGGGCTGCTGCATTCGCTCTCGGGCACCATCGCAATCGCCGAGGCCTCGCTGGTCGACGCCGAGAAGCTGGCCATCGAGGAGATCAACGCGGCGGGCGGCGTGATGGGCAAGAAGATCGAAGCCGTTGTGGAAGACGGCGCGAGCGAGAACCCGGTGTTCGCCGAGAAGGCGCGCAAGCTGCTGGAGCGCGACAAGGTCGCGGCCATCATCGGCTGCTACACCTCGGCCTCGCGCAAGGCACTTCTGCCGGTGCTCAACCAGGCCAAGGGGCTGCTGTTCTACCCGACCTACTACGAGGGCCAGGAGCAGGACAAGCGCGTGTTCTACCCCTCGCAGGAAGCCACGCAGTCGGTGATCGCGGCGGTCGAGTGGATGGCGCGCGAGAAGGGCAAGAGCTTCTTCCTCGTGGGCTCCGACTACATCTACCCGCGCACCTGCAACAAGATCGCCAAGCCCGCCATCGCCAAGGCCGGCGGCAAGGTGCTCGGCGAGGAGTACGCGCCGCTTGGCCACACCGAGTTCTCCTCGATCATCAACAAGATCAAGGCCGCCAAGCCCGACTGCATCTACAGCACCGTGGTGGGTGGCTCCAACGTGGCGTTCTACAAGCAGCTGCGCGCGGCGGGGCTCGATGGCGCCAAGCAGGTGCTGCTGTCGACCGTGGTGTCGGAGAACGAGATCGACGGCATCGGCAAGGACAACGCCGCGGGCTACTACGCCTGCATGGGCTACTTCCAGAGCATCAAGTCGCCGGCCAACGAGAAGTTCGTGAAGGCTTTCAAGGCGAAGTACGGGCAGGACCGCGTGATCGGCGACCCGATGGAGGTGGCCTACAACAGCGTGTACCTCTGGAAGCTGGCGGTGGAGAAGGCCAAGTCCTTCGACGTCGACAAGGTCACTGCCGCCGCCGCCGGCGTGGAGATCGAAGCGCCCGAAGGCACGGTGCGCGTGCACGCCACCAACCACCACGTGTGGAAGAAGGTGCGCGTGGGCCGCGCGCGGCCCGACGGGCAGTTCGACATCGTGTGGGAATCGCCCCAGCTCGTCGAGCCCAACCCCTTCCCGAAGGTCTGAGCGCGATGAACTTCGAAATCGCGGTGATGCAGGTGTTCAACGGCGTGAGCCTGTTCACCATCCTGCTGCTGATGGCGATCGGGCTGGCCATCGTGTTCGGCCTGATGGGCGTCATCAACATGGCGCACGGCGAACTCATGGCCCTCGGCGCCTACATGACCTACCTGGCGGCGCGCTTCTTCGAGCACTTCGCGCCGGGCCTCATGGACCTGTACCTGTTCGCCGCGATTCCGTTCGCGTTCGCCGTGACCTTCGCGTTCGGCTACCTGCTGGAGCGCGGCTTCATCCGCTTCTTCTACGACCGGCCGCTGGACACCCTGCTCGCCACCTGGGGCCTGAGCCTGATGCTGCAGCAGGCCTACCGCTCGATCTTCGGCGCGCAGGAGGTGAGCGTGCCGCTGGCCTCCTGGCTCGCAGGAGCGTGGGAGCCGACGGCGGGCATCCAGCTGCCGCTGAACCGCATCTTCATCGTGGGGCTCACCGCGCTGGTGGCGACCGGCGTGTACCTGCTGCTGTACCGCACGCCCTGGGGACTCAAGGTGCGCGCGGTGACACAGAACCGCGCCATTGCGGGCGCGGTGGGCATCGACACGCACCGCGTCGACGCCATGACCTTCGCGCTGGGCTCCGGCCTCGCGGGCATCGCGGGCTCGGTGTTCACCATGATCGGCTCGACCAACCCGGGCACGGGGCAGCTCTACATCGTCGACTCGTTCATCGTGGTGGTGTTCGGCGGCGTGCAGAGCCTGGTGGGCACCGCGCTCTCGGGCTTCTCGATCGCGCAGTCCCAGACCTGGCTCGAGTACCTGATGAGCGGCTCGATGGCCAAGGCGACGATCCTGCTGCTGGTGATCGTGGTGCTGTACTTCCGCCCCAACGGGCTGTTCGCGATCCGTTCGAGGAGCTGAGCATGCTGTCCAAGCTCTCTCCCCAACGCAGGAGCGACATCGGCTCGATGGCCGCCGTCCTCGTTCTGCTGGCCCTGGTGCTGCCGCTCGCGCTCGACGCCTTCCGCCTGAACCTCGTGGGCAAGTACCTGTCTTTCGCCTTCGTGGCCGTCGGCGTGGTGCTCACCTGGGGCTACGGCGGCGTGCTGAGCCTGGGCCAGGGCATGTTCTTCGGCCTGGGCGGCTACATGATGGCCATGTTCCTCAAGCTCGAAGCCTCGGCGCCCGAGCTGCCCGACTTCATGGTCTGGAGCAGCGTGGAGCAGCTGCCCGCGTGGTGGCAGCCCTTCCACTCGCTGGGCTGGACCGTGGCGGGCATCCTCGTGGTTCCGGCGGTGCTGGCCTACGTGTTCTCGTACGCGATCTTCAAGCGGCGCGTGAGCGGCGTGTATTTCGCGATCGTCACGCTGTCGCTGGCGCTCACGCTCACCGTGGTGGTCATCGGCCAGCAGGGCGACACCGGCGGCGCCAACGGCATCACCGACTTCCGCACGCTGCTGGGCCTGGACATCGCAAGCGACGAGGCCAAGCGCACGATCTATTTCGTTGAAGTGCTGGCCATCGCGCTGGTGATGGCGCTGTCGCTGCTCGTCGTGCGCAGCCGCTTCGGCAAGATCCTCATCGCCATCCGCGACCGCGAAGACCGCGTGCGCTTCAGCGGCTACAACACGGCGCACATGAAGGCCTTCGTCTTCGCGGTGGCCGCGGTGCTGTCGTCGATCGGCGGGGCCTTCTACAGCCTGCAGGTGGGCCTGATCGCGCCGGGCGTGATCGGCGTGGTGGCATCGGTGGAGATGGTGATCTACGCGGCGGTCGGCGGGCGGCTGTCGATCCCGGGCGCGGTGGTCGGCGCGCTGCTGATCGGCTTTCTCAAGTCGTACCTGTCGGAAACCTTTCCCGAAGGCTGGCTGTACTTCCTCGGTGCCGTGTTCATCCTCGTGGTCTGGGCCATGCCCAACGGCCTCGCGGGGCTGGGCGGGAAGCTGCTGCGCCGTCGCGGCGCGGAGGCGGCGCCATGAACGCGACGATGACGATGCCCAATGCCAACTCCAACGGCGGCCTGCCGCGCGCCGCTTCGGCGGTGCCGCCTTCCAACGAGCAGATCCTGCGCGTGGAAGACCTCACCGTGTCCTTCGACGGCTTCAAGGCGGTGGACGGCCTGAGCCTCGCGGTGGAGCGCAACGAGCTGCGCGTGATCATCGGCCCCAACGGCGCGGGCAAGACCACGCTGCTGGACATGGTGTGCGGCAAGACCAAGCCGAGCTCGGGCCGCGTGCTCTTCAACGACGCAGACCTCGGGCGCATGAACGAGCACGAGATCGTGCGCGCCGGCGTGGGCCGCAAGTTCCAGACGCCCTCGGTCTACGAAGACCTCACGGTGCTGGAGAACTTCGAGATCTCGCTGCCGCGCATGCACGGCCTGCTGCAGTCGCTGACATTCCGCCGCACGGCCGCGCTGCGCGAGCGCATCGATGCGATGGCGGCCGACGTGTTCCTGCTCGACCAGCTCGACCGCCGCGCGGGCCAGCTCAGCCACGGCCAGAAGCAGTGGCTGGAGATCGGCATGCTGCTGATGCAGGAGCCCGAGCTGCTCCTGCTGGACGAACCGGTGGCCGGCATGAGCCCGCGCGAGCGCGAGCAGACCGGCGACCTGCTGCGGCGCATCGCCTCGGGCAAGTCGCTGGTGGTGATCGAGCACGACATGGATTTCGTCAAGCGCATCGCGCACCGCGTGACCGTGCTGCACCAGGGCCGCCTGCTGAGCGAAGGCACGGCCGCCGAGGTGCAGGCCGATCCGCGCGTGATCGACGTGTACCTCGGCCACTGAGCACGGAAGGAAGAACGCAGATGCTCGAAGTTTCCGGACTCAATGTGGCGTACGGCGAATCGCACGTCATCCGCGACGTGTCGCTGCATGTCGCGCCCGACGAGGCGATCGCCGTCATGGGCCGCAACGGCATGGGCAAGACCACGCTGCTGAAGTCGCTCATCGGCCTGCTGCCCGCGCGCAGCGGCCACATCCGCCTGGGCGGCGCGGACATCACGGCGCTGCCCAGCTACCGGCGCGTGGCGCAGGGCCTTGCCTTCGTGCCGCAGGGGCGCATGGTGTTCCCCTTCCTCACGGTGGAGCAGAACATCCTCTCGGGCGCCGCGAAGTCGGGCCACCGCACAGTGCCCGAATACCTCTACCGGTTCTTCCCGGTGCTCAAGGACATGCGGCAGCGCAAGGCCGGCAACCTCTCGGGCGGCCAGCAGCAGATGCTGGCCATCGCGCGCGCACTGATCTCCGAGCCGAAGGTGCTGATCCTCGACGAGCCGACCGAGGGCATCCAGCCTTCGATCATCAAGGAGATCGCGCAGACGCTGAACGTGCTGCGCGCCGAGCGCGGCTTCGCGGTCGTGGTGTCGGAGCAGGTGCTGAGCTTCGCGCTCGACCTGGCCGACCGCTTTCTCGTCATCGACCGCGGCCGGCTCGTGCACGACGAGGCCCGCGCCAGCCTCGACCAGGACAAGGTCAGGTCCTTCCTGACCGTGTAGCCCTCTTTTTTCCTCAACCCCTCTTTCAGGAGCAGTCCCATGAGACACGGTGATATTTCGAGCAGCAACGATTGCGTGGGCGTCGCGGTCGTCAACTACAAGATGCCCCGCCTGCACACCAAGGCCGAGGTGCTGGACAACGCGCGCAGGATCGGCGAGATGCTGGTCGGCATGAAGAAGGGCCTGCCGGGCATGGACCTGGTGGTGTTCCCCGAGTACTCCACGCACGGGATCATGTACGACGCCAAGGAGATGTACGACACGGCCGCCACCGTGCCCGGCGAGGAGACGGCCATCTTCGCCGACGCCTGCCGGCGCGCCAACGTGTGGGGCGTGTTCTCGCTGACCGGCGAGCGCCACGAGGAGCATCCGAACAAGGCGCCCTACAACACGCTGATCCTCATGAACAACAAGGGCGAGATCGTCCAGAAGTACAGAAAGATCATGCCGTGGGTGCCCATCGAGGGCTGGTATCCGGGCGACTGCACCTACGTGAGCGAAGGCCCCAAGGGCATGAAGATCAGCCTGATCATCTGCGACGACGGCAACTACCCCGAGATCTGGCGCGACTGCGCGATGCGCGGCGCCGAGCTCATCATCCGCTGCCAGGGCTACATGTACCCGGCCAAGGAGCAGCAGATCATGGTGTCGAAGGCCATGGCCTTCATGAACAACACCTACGTGGCGGTGGCCAACGCGGCCGGCTTCGACGGCGTCTACTCGTACTTCGGCCACTCGGCGCTCATCGGCTTCGACGGCCGCACGCTGGGCGAATGCGGCGAGGAGGAGATGGGCATCAACTACGCCGAGCTGTCGATGGGCCTGATCCGCGACGCGCGACGCAACGGCCAGTCGCAGAACCACCTGTTCAAGCTGGTGCACCGCGGCTACACCGGCACCATCAACTCCGGCGACGGCGACAAAGGCGTGGCGGCCTGCCCCTACAACTTCTACACGAAGTGGATCAACGACCCCGAGGGCACGCGCGAGATGGTGGAGTCGTTCACGCGCAGCACGGTGGGCACGCCCGAGTGCCCGATCGAGGGCATTCCGAACGGACCGGCCAAGCACCGCTGAGGGAGCCGCGACGCACGATGAACGCACCCGTCCACGATCCGCTGGCCAGCTACCGCATCGAGACCGAGCCCTTCTACCGGCCCGCCGGCAACGAGGTGGCGCTCTACCGGCAGGCGTACCGCCACCGCATGCCGCTGATCCTGAAGGGGCCGACCGGCTGCGGCAAGACGCGCTTCGTGGAGCACATGGCCTGGTCGCTGGGCCGGCCGCTGGTGACGCTGGCCTGCAACGAGGACATGACGGCCTCGGACCTCGTCGGGCGCTACCTGCTCGACGCCAACGGCACCGCCTGGCACGACGGGCCGCTCACGCTCGCGGTGCGGCATGGCGGCATCTGCTACCTCGATGAGGTGGTGGAGGCGCGGCAGGACACGACGGTGGTGATCCACCCACTGACGGATGCGCGGCGCGTCCTGCCGCTCGACAAGAAAGGCGAGCTGGTGCACGCGCACCCTGATTTCCAGCTCGTGGTGTCGTACAACCCCGGCTACCAGAGCAGCGCGAAGGACATGAAGCCGTCGACGCGCCAGCGCTTCGCGGCGCTGGAGTTCGACTACCCGGCGAGCACGCTGGAGGCGGAGATCGTCGCGCACGAGGCCGGGGTCGGGCTCGACCTGGCCTCGAAGCTGGTGGCCATCGCGCACTGCTCGCGCGAGCTGAAGCATCGCGGGCTCGACGAGGGCGTGTCGACACGCATGCTGATCTATGCAGGCGTGCTGATCCGCGATGGCGTGACGCCGCGCGAGAGCTGCGAGATGACGATGACGCGGGCGCTGACCGATGACCCCGACATGGCGAGCGCGCTGCAGGGCTTCGTCGAGGCGCAGTTCGGATGAAGGATGGACTCGCCGCGCTGGCGCTGCTGGCGCGCGGACTGGCCGGCATCGACGTGGAAGTGCAGACGCTGCCGGGCGCGCGCGCCGTGCTCACCGGTCGCAAGCTGCTCTTGCCGGAAAGCGCTGGCGGGCCCGGACTTCGCCGCGCCATGGTCGCGCATGCGGTCGCGCACCTGCGCCATTCGCGGGCCGCGCGGCCGGCGCACACGCTCGGGCCCATGGGCATCGCCATCGTCTCGGCCATCGAAGATGCGCGCGTCGAGCGGCTGTTGTGCCGCGACTTTCCCGGCCTGCACGGCTGGTTCGCCGCGTCGCTGCCGCCAGCACCCGATCTGCTCGACCTGGGCTTCGCGGCACTCGTCTCGCGCATGGACCGCCTGCTTCTTCTGCCCGCGTCGCAGGACGACAACCACTGGGTGAACAAGGCATGCCGCCTGTTCGATGAGACCGCAGCCAACGCAGGGCTGGAGGACTACGACGCCTTCCGCGCCATCGCCTCGGTTCTCGCAAACGACCTCGGCCAGATGCGCGTGCGCTTCGAGCCCCGCGACTACACCGTGCCCGCACCCTGGCGCGACGACAACAGCTACCTGTGGGATTTCGGCGAGGCCGACGTGCCGCCCGACGAGGCCATCGCTTTGCAGCAGGCAGGCGCGCGCCCGCCCCCTCCGTCCGATGCGGGCGATGCACCGCCCCTCGAAGCCGGGAGCGACATGGAACTCGGCCGCTACACCTATCCCGAGTGGGACCGCAAGCTCGAACGCCTGCGCCCCGACTGGTGCACGGTGATCGAGAAGCTGCCGACATGGCAGGGGCTCTCGCCCGCGCGCGAAGAGGCCGCGCTCAACCGCGAGCGCATCCAGCCGCTCGCCCTGCCCCGCGCGCGCCATCTCGACCGCACGCATCGCCTGCGCCGCCAGTGGGAAGGCGACGACATCGACCTGAACGCCGCCATCGAGGTGCTGGTCGACCGGCGACTGCGGCTGCGGCCCGACGCGCGGCTCTTCATGCGCGCGGGCAAGGGGCCGCGCCCGTCGAGCGTGCTGGTGCTGCTCGACCTCTCGGCCTCGGCCAACGACCCCGGCGCGAATGCCGCCTCGCTGCTGGACATCGAGAAACAGGCGGCGCTGCTGCTGGCGGCGTCGAACGCACGCGGCATCGACCGGCTCGCGATCCACGGCTTCTCGTCGAACACGCGCGCCGAGGTGTACTACTACCGCCTGCTCGAATCGGGCCGGCCGCTGGACGCGCCCGCGCGCGCCATGATCGGCGCGGTGCGAGGGCGCTACTCGACCCGCATGGGCGCCGCGCTGCGCCATGCAGCCGCGCTGATGCGCGACGAGCCGCCGGGCCAGCGCGCGGTGCTGCTGGTGACCGACGGTGCGCCTTCGGACATCGACGTGCACGACCCGCGCTACCTGATCGAGGACGCCCGCCAGGCCGTGGCCGAGGCGCGAGAGGCCGGCGTGCGCGCGGCCTGCATCGCGGTGGACGGCGCGGCCGACGCCTATGTGCGGCGCATCTTCGGCTGGCGCAACTATTGCATCGCCGACGATGCGCGCAGCCTGCCGGCGCGGCTGGCGCGTATGAGCGCGCGGCTCGCGGCGGCGCACTGAAGCCCACTGCAGAGCACCGAGCTAAGACTATGATGATCCGACACCCCAGGAGACTTCAGCGTGGCTGACAAGGACCCCATTCGCGTCGGCATCCTCTATTCGGAAACCGGCGTCACATCGACCATCGGACTCTCGCAGCTGCAGGGCGCGCTGCTCGGCATCGAGGAGATCAACGCGGCCGGCGGCGTGGACGGCCGCGAGGTCGTGGCCGTGCGCTACGACCCGCAGTCCAACCCCGCGCGCTACGCCCAGCTGGCCGAGAAGCTGATCGTGCAGGACCGGGTGAACGTGATCTTCGGCTGCTACATGTCGAGCAGCCGCAAGGCCGTGATCCCGGTGATCGAGAAGTGGAACAAGCTGCTCTTCTACCCGACGCTCTACGAGGGCTTCGAGTACTCGGGCAACGTGATCTACACCGGCGCGGCGCCCAACCAGAACAGCGTGCAGCTGGCCGAGTTCATGACCACGAACTTCGGCGCGCGCGTGTACCTGATCGGCTCCGACTACATCTACCCCTACGAGTCGAACCGCATCATGGGCGAGCTGGTGATGCAGCGCCCCGGCAGCGAAAAGCTCGGCGAGCGCTATGTGGCACTGGACGCGGACGAGCGCGACTACCGGGCCATCATGGACGACATCCGCGACAAGCGGCCCGACTTCATCTTCTCGACCGTGGTGGGCGATTCCACCGCGAGCCTGTACCGCGCCTACGCCGAGGCCGGCTTCGACCCGAAGACCATGCCCATCGCCAGCCTCACGACCTCGGAGGCCGAGATCTCGCAGATGGGCCACGGCGTGGCGACAGGGCACTTCACGGCGGCGCCGTATTTCCAGTCGATCGACTCGGCCGCCAACCGGCGCTGCCTGGCGATGCTGCGCGCGCGCTTCGGCGACGGCTGCGTGCCCAACCTGTGCTGGGAAGCGTCCTACTTCCAGATGCACATCTTCGCCAACGCCTACCGGCAGGCGGGCAGCGACGGCATCGCGGAGATCCTGCCGCACATCCTGGGCAGCGAGTTCGACGCGCCGCAGGGGCTGGTGAAGATCGACCCGACCAACCACCACACCTGCCTGTATCCGCGCATCGGCCGGGTCGATGCGCACGGCCGCTTCACCATCGTGCGACAGGCGACGCGGGCGGTGTATCCGGACCCTTATCTGGTCACCCACTCGCTGGGCGACTGGACCGCCAGGCTCGACACGCTGGAGACCTGAAATGTGCCCCCACGCTCATCACTGCGTGTATTCGCTGCCCCCCGAGGGGGTGCCGGCCTCCCTTGGGGCGGCCCGGCGGGAGGCCTGAGTGGACAGCCCCGCCCCGAAACGGCACACCCTGCGCGTGACCCCGCCGCAGCTCAAGGAGCTGCGGCTGCTGAAGATCGCGGTGATCCACCCCGACGACAGCGACGGCCGCCAGCTCACGCAGCAGCTGCAGCGCATCGGCTGCCAGGTGCAGGCCTTCTGGCCGCCGGTGCAGGTGCTGCCCGAGGGCATCGACGTGGCCTTCATGGCGGTGCGGCCGGACTTCATCAACCTGCGCTTCGAGTGGACGAAGAGCGAGGACGCGCCGGCCATCATCGCCGTCGTGACCTACGAGAACCCGACCATCATCGAGGCCGTACTGGAGATCGGCGCCAAGGCGGTGCTGCCCTCCCCCGTGCGCTCCTTCGGGCTGTTCTCGGCGCTGGTGGTGGCGCGCGAGGCGCACAAGGAGGCGCGCTCGCTGGCCAAGCGGCTGCGCAAGGTGGAGGCCAAGCTGCTGGGCCAGCGCCGCATCACGGAGGCCAAGGCGATCCTGATGAAGACGCACGACGTGTCGGAGGGCCAGGCCTACGACCTGATCCGCGACCAGGCCATGAGCAAGCGCACCACCACCGAGGAGATAGCGACGGCCATCGTGAACGCCAACGAGATCCTCTCGCTGGGCATGCGCAAGCCCGACGCGGCTTGAGCCGGGGCGGCGCGTTCTTTCAGGCCTGGCTGAAGGTCTTCAGCACCTCGAGCACGCTCAGCGTCGCGCCGTCGAGCAGCGCATGCTGGCGGTGCGCGATGCCCACGCGGCGCGTGAGCTTCGGGCTCACCGGCAGGATCTGCATGCGGTCGTTGGCGGGCACGACATCGGTGGACTGCTGCAGCGGCAGCAGTGCGGCGCCGTAGCCGGCGGCCACCAGGCTGCGCATGGCGGCGTCGTAGTTGAGCTCGATGCGCGCGCGCGGCGCGAAGCCGGCGGCGGCGAACCACTCCATGGTGAGGCGGTACATGTGCGTGGTCGCCTCGTTGAAGATCAATGGCTGCGCCGCCAGCCAGGCCGGCGTGACGCGCTTCGGCGCCTTCCAGCGGCGAGGCACGAAGGCCATCATGGGCTGTTCGCACCAGGGCGTGACGACGATGCCGCGCAGCGGTGGCTGCGGAATGGCGACCAGGCCGATGTCGAGCGTGCCCGCGGCCAGCCGCTCCATGGCCTCGAAGGAGCCGCGGATGCTCACCTCCACGTCGATGCCCGAATGCTCCGCGCCCAGCGCCTCCAGAACCTGCGGCAGCAGGTCGACCAGGACACCGGTGGAAGTACCGAGACGCACGCGGCCCACCCGCCCCTCGGCCTGCCGCTTGACCGCCTCGACCGCGTCGTCGGTGTCGCGCAGCAGCTTTCGCCCGCGCTCGACCAGCGCCGAGCCGGCCGCTGTCGGCGTGATGCGACGGTTGCCGCGCACCACCAGCGCCGCGCCCAGGCGCGATTCGAGTTCGCTGATGTGCAGGCTCACCGTGGGCTGGGCAAGGTGCAGCGCCTGAGCGGCCGCAGAGAAGGTGCCGAGGTCGACGATGGCGATGAGGGTGCGCAGTTGATCGAGGTTGAGCTGTCGCATGGGCTGTGCCGGTATCAGGAAGCCTGATTACCAGGCTCAGAATTCTCAACTTCCACAATATCACGCCCGGCGGGAAGATGAGCGCACCAACCAAGGAGCCCATCGTGAATGCGCCTAAGCCAACGTCCTTTCATCAACGCCTGATCCATGCCCTGCGCGGCTGGCGCCGCCGCGTGGTGAATCGCCGCCGCGCCCGCGCCGATTCGCGGCACCTCGCCGGCATGAGCGAGCACGATCTGCGCGACCTGGGCATCGGACGCAGCGAAGTGCCGGGGCTGCTGGACGAGCACCGGTACTGAAGGCGGGGCCGAAGCCTTCTTCTGCGGCGTCATCTTCAGGTAGCGCCCCGTTTTGAGGTTCAAATCGGGGGCGTGCCCAAGCCAGCCCCACACGCCAACCAGGTTTCCATCGAACTCACCTCGCCGCAGTCGGTGAACGGCCGGCGCGCGGCCTTCCAGTCGCTGTGGCTGCTGGTACGCATGCAGCATGCCCACGAGGCCGGCGCCGATGTCGTGCGGCTGGCCGACCTGCGCGGCGAGGTCTCCGATGCCAGCACCCTGCGCATGGTGGTGAGTCGCGCGTTCCGCGACTTCAAGGCCTGGGGCATCGACGCCGGCTGGGGCGAGGACACGCAGCGCGAGCCCCGCTTCCTGAATGCCGAGCGGCGCAGCCAGGGCCCCTTCTGGCTGCCCGCCGCCGAGGCGAAGCGCGTACGCGTGCTGGTGGAAGGCCGCGCGGCCACCGCGGCAGAAGTGGCGTCCTTCCTCGGCCTGCGCTCGCGCGCCTCGCGCCAGGCCGCTGGCTCGCCGCCGCCCGACGCGGTGCATCTGCAGGACGCGGCGTTCTGGAAGCAGCTCGTCGCCTCGCAGCAGGCGGCGCGGCAGGGCCGGCTGATGGCGCCCATCGCAGGCGAGAAGGCGGGCGAGAACGCAGGGGGCAACGCCCTCGAATCGATCCGCCTCGCCGGCACGCTGGCGGCCACCGACTTCCAGCGCGCGCTGGTCACGCTCAACGAGGCGATGCTGTGGCGCCGCCTCGGCGACAACGAGCAGGCGCGGCGCCGGCTGCAGGCGCTCAAGAAGCAGCGGCTCGCGCACCACGTGGCGGGCAACGACTACCTGGGCGCGATGGAGTGCATCGTTTCCGCATGGTGCGCCTACACCGCGCGCGACCTGCCGCTGGCGCAGTCGCTGCTGAGCGGCATGGCCGAAGACGCGGTGCGCGCCCTGGTGCTGCGCCACCATCCCGACGTGCGCTTCGAGTGGTGCAACCTGTGGGCGCTGGCCTGCCGCTCGCGCGCGCTGGCGCTCGCGGCCGACGACAAGCCCGCCGCCGCCGCGCTGGCCGAGGAATCGCTGCAGCGCTTCGGCGAGGCGCTGGCGGCCGCCTTCGAATCGCACTCTTTCGACGCGGCGCAGCACGTGGCCGCCAACATGGGCATGGCCGCATGGCTCTTCGACCGCGTGGGCCTGGCCGACCTGCCGGCACTGGCGCACGACGGCAACGCCGACACCACCCGCCGCGCGGTGCAATGGATCGCCTTCAGCGAATGGCTCTGCGGCCACACCGACGGCCAGGGCCGCTCGGCATGGAACGCGATCTACCTGATGCGCATCGCGCGCGGCCACTGCCGGCCGGAGCGGCAGCCCACGCTCGTGCAATTCCGCGCGCAGAAGCCGCTGGACCCGGCCGCCATCTCGAAGCTGGCCGGCCCGCTCGCGGATGCCTTCGACGCGGCCAACTGGCCCGCGCGCTGGGTGCAGGTGGCGCAGGCGCGGCTGGCCGACCACCAGGCCGGACGCCGCCGCTACCCGGGCCTGCAGCACTGCAGCCTGCTCTTCGAGCACGCCTGGTACGCGGCGCATGCGGGCGAGCTGAAAGCGGCCGAGCAGTCGCTGGCGCTGCTGCGCGAGGCGCTGCCCCAGCTGGTGCCCAGCGACCGCGCCTACTTCACCGAATCGTGGAACGACCAGCTGCCGGCCGAGCTGGTGCTGGAGGCGAAGCCGCCGCGCCGGCCCGCCGCGCGCAGGAAACCCACGTCGCGCGCAGGTGTGGCACGCTAGCCGGATACGTTCTCACCAGAGCATGTCCGACAAGCCCAACGACCCCATCGACCTGGCCGCGCACCGCGAACGCCGCGCGCGGCTGCAGCAGCAGCGCCAGCGGGACGGGCGGCGCGACGCCGGCACGCCGCCGCCGGAGCCTGGCCCCGACGACGTGCCCTGTGCCCGGTGCGGGGAGCTCATCTACGGCAAGGTGCGGCAGTGCCCGCACTGCGGCGTGCACTTTCTGGGCGGTGCCGCGGTCTTCGCGCCGAAGCCGAAGATGTCGCTGCGCAGCAAGTGCATCGTCGTGCTGGTCACGCTGGTGCTGCTCTACATGGGCCTGAGCGACGACATCGCCCGCTGGTGGTGGTAGCGGCAGCAGCGGCGAAGGCTCAGCGCGTGCCTGCCGGCGCGGCGGTCGACTGGCGCACCACCAGCTCGGGGCGCAGCACCACGGTCGAGGCCGACATCGAATGGCCGTCGATCTCCTCGAACAGCATCTCGGCCGCGCGCCAGCCCAGCTCGCGGTGCGGCAGCCGGATGGTGGTGAGCGGCGGGTCGACCATGTCGACCAGGGGCATGTCGTTGTGGCCGGTGACCGAGATGTCCTGCGGCACGCGCAGGCCCGCCTCGCGCAGCGCGTCGTAGGCGCCCAGCGCAACCAGGTCGTTGCAGCACACCACCGCCTGCGGCGCGGCACCCGCCTCGAGCATCTGCTTCATCGCTGCGGCGCCGGCTTCGCGGCTGTAGCTCGCGCACTCCACCACGCGGAAGGGCTTCATGCGGTGGTCGCGCAATGCCTGCTCCACACCGAGGCGGCGGCCCACGCCGGTGGGAATGGTCTGCGGGCCCGCGAGGTGCGCGATGCGCTTGTGGCCCAGGCCCACGAGATGGTCGACCGCGAGCTTCATCGCGAGCCGGTCGTCGCTCACCACGGCCGGCAGGCGCCCGGTTTCGTCGGCGCGGTTGACCAGCACGGCCGTCATGCCGGCCCTGGTGACGAAGTCGACCAGCGGATCGTCGCGCGTGGCGGTGGCCATGACCACGCCGTCGACGCGCTGCGCCAGCATGCGCTCCAGCACCGGCCGCGCGAGCGCATGGTCGACCACGTTGGTGACGAACACGAAGTAGCCGCGCGCGGCGGCGCTGGCCTCGATGCCCTGCAGGATCGGCGGGAACACCGCGTTGGTGATGTCGGGCACCAGCACGCCGATGGTGTGGGTGCGCCCCGTGCGCAGCGCCGAGGCCGCGCGGTTGGGCCGGTAGCCCAGGCGCTGCGCCGCCTCCTCGACCACGCGCAGCACCTCGTCGCTGATGAGCGAGCGCTTCTCGGGGCTGAGCGCGCGCGAGACCGTGGACACGTGTACGCCGGCCTCGCGGGCGACGTCGCGGATGGTCACGGTGGCTGATGTGGAAGGTTGATTGGCGCTCATTGGTGCAAACGATTGTCGCCGGGCTGCATGGCTTCGGGTGGCTTTCCCTCATTCCTGAAGCCCGGATTCCCTCCATTTTACTTTTCGGCGATTTGGACTAATATTGTGCAAACGATTGCAAAGACCTGCCATGAACATCGCCACCTCCCCCCACTCGGTGCTGGGCCATGTGCTCGACGCCATGCGGCACACGCCAGACCAGCGGCTGCGCACCGTGATGGAAGCGGTCACGCGCCACCTTCACGCACTGGTGCAGGAAGTGAAGCTGACGGAAGAGGAGTTCGAGCAGGCGCTCGAATTCATCGTCGCCATCGGCCAGGCCACCGGCGAGACCAAGAACGAAGTCGTGCTGGCTGCCGACATCCTGGGGGTATCGACCGTGGTCGCGCTGCAGAACAACCAGGACCCGCAGGGCGAGTCGCCGGCCGCGCTGCTCGGCCCTTTCTGGCGCGCCAATGCACCGGCCTGCGCGCAGGGCGAGAACATCGCGCGCTCGGGCACGCCGGGCACTCCGCTCGAAGTGACAGGCACGGTGCGCGACCACGAAGGCCGGCCGGTGGAAGGCGCCACCGTCGACGTGTGGCAGGCCTCGCCGGTCGGCCTCTACGAGAACCAAGACCCGTCGCAGGAGAACATGAACCTGCGCGGGCGCTTTTCCACCGACGCCGAGGGCCGCTTCCATTTCCGCAGCGTGCGCCCGGCCGGCTACCCCGTGCCCACCGACGGCCCCTGCGGCGTGCTTCTGCGCGCGCAGAAGCGCCACCCGAACCGGCCCGCGCATTTGCATTTCATGGTGAGCAAGCCGGGCCACAAGGTACTCATCACGCAGGTCTTCGCCGACGACGACGAGAACCTGGAAAGCGACCCGACCTTCGGCGTGACGCGCAGGCTCATCGGCCGCTTCGCGCTGGCTCCTGACGGCAAGAGTGCGTCACTCCACCACGACTTCGAGCTCGAACCCGGCGAGATGAAGTTCCCCCGTCCACCCATTCCCTGACTCCACTTCCCACACCGACATGAGCTTCGACCCAGTCTCCAGACTCGACGGCAAGGTTGCCGTCATCACCGGCGGCCTCGGCGCCATCGGCTATGCCACCGCCAGGCGCCTTGCCGCGCTGGGCGCCACCTGCGTGCTGCTGCATCGCAAGGGCGACGATGCCGCGGCCCGCGCAGCCGCCCTGCCCTCGGCCCAAGGCCAGCGCCATGCGGCGATCCGCGCCGACATCGTCGATACGCCCAGCCTCGTGGCCGCGGCCGCCGAGGTGAAGGCCACGCTCGGGCGCTGCGACATCCTCGTCAACAGCGCGGGCCACACCAAGCCGGTGCCGGCCGGCGACCTCGACGCGCTGACGGATGAGCTGATCGACGACATCGTGCGTTCCAACTTCCGCGGCGTGTTCGCCACCATCCGCGCCTTCGCGCCGCTGCTGAAGGCGAGCGGCGACGGCCTCGTGGCCAACATCTCGTCGATCGCGGGCTTCACGGGCGTGGGCAGCAACCTCGCCTACGTGGCGGCCAAGGCCGGGCTCGACGTGGTGGGCGACGCGCTGGCCAAGGCGCTGGCGCCCGCTGTTCGCGTGGTGTCGGTGTCGCCGGGCGCGGTGGAATCGGGCTTCGTGCCCGGGCGCGGCGCGGAGTTCGCCAGCAAGATGGCCAGCACCACGCCGCTGGGACGCATCGGCCAGCCGGAGGATGTGGCCGCCACGGTCGAGGCGCTCGCCACCACCATGCGCTTCGTGACCGGCACGCGCATCGTGGTCGACGGAGGGCGCCACCTGTGAGCACCGCCAAGACCCTCATCACCTGCGCCGTCACGGGCAACCTCGTGAAGCCGGAGCAGACGCCGCACCTGCCGATCACGCCGGTGCAGATCGCCGACGAATGCCTGGCCGCGGCCGAGGCCGGCGCGAGCCAGGTGCACATCCACGTGCGCAACCCCGAGACCGGCAGGCCCTCGATGGAAGTCGAGCTCTACCGCGAGGTGGTCGACCGCATCCGCCGCGGCAACCGCGAGCTGATCGTGAACCTCACGACCGGCCCCGGCGGGCGCTTCATTCCGAGCGAGGACGACCCGAAGATCGCGGCGCCCGGCACGACGCTGCTGCCGCCCGAGAAGCGCGTGGAGCACATCGCGCTCATCAAACCCGACGTGTGCTCGCTCGACCTGAACACCATGAACTCCGGCCCCGACGTGGTCATCAACACGCCGCGCAACGTGCGGCGCATGGCGAAGGTGATGCGCGAGGCGGGCGTGAAGCCCGAGCTGGAGATCTTCGACTCGGGCGACATCAACCTCGCGCTCGACCTGATCGCCGACGGCACGCTCGAGGGGCCCGCCATGTGGACCTTCGTGCTCGGCGTGAAGTACGGCTTCGCGCCCACGCCCGAGACGCTGCTCTACGCGCGCAACATGCTGCCGCGCGGCGCCTTCTGGAGCGCCTTCGGCATCGGCCGCATGGAGTTCCCGATCGTCGCGCAGGCCTGGCTGCTGGGCGGCCATGTGCGCGTGGGCATGGAGGACAACATCTACCTGGAGAAGGGCGTGCTCGCCGAGAGCAATGCCCAGCTCGTGGCGAAGGCGCGCGACATCCTCGTGAGCCTGGGCGGCGAGGTCGCCAACCCGCGCGAGGCACGCGCGATGCTGGGCCTGCCCGATGCGAGGAGCTGAACGATGAGCGACACAGCCATGCACAGCCCGCGCGCACTTCGCGTGAACGAGAAGGCCGCCGACCTCGACGCGCTGAGGCTCGAAGCCGCGCCGCAACCCGAACCTGTGCCGCCACCCGGCCACGCCGTGGTGCGCATCGCCGCCGCCGCGGTGAACCCCAGCGACGTGAAAGCGACGCTGGGCATCATGCCGCAGGCCGTGTGGCCCAGAACCCCCGGCCGCGACTTCGCGGGCACCGTCGTCAGCGGGCCTTCCGAATGGATCGGCCGCGAGGTCTACGGCTCCGGCGGCGACGTCGGCATCACGCGCGACGGCTCGCATGCACGCTACCTGGTGCTGCCCGAGCAGGCGCTGCGCGCCAAGCCGCGCGGCATCTCGATGGACGAGGCCGGCGCGGTGGGCGTGCCCTTCGTCACCGCCTACGAGGGCTTCCGCCGCAGCGGCATGCCGCAGGCCGGGCAGACGGTGCTGGTGCTCGGCGCCAATGGCAAGGTCGGGCAGGCGGCGGTGCAGCTCGCTTCGCAGGCCGGCGCGCGCGTGATCGCGGTGCAGCGGCACGCGGGGCCCTTCCAGGGTTTCGCGAGCGGGCCGGTGGACACGATCGACGCGCGCCACCACGCCGACGTGGGCGCGCGGGTGCGCGAGCTCACCTACGGGCGCGGCGCGCACATCGTCTACAACACAGTGGGCAGCGCCTACTTCGAGGCGGCCAACAAGGCGATGGCCAAGGGTGCGACGCAGATCTTCATCGCCACGCACGACCGCGCCGTGCCCTTCGACATCTTCGCGTTCTACCGCGGCATGCACACCTACGTGGGCATCGACTCGCTGGCGATGGACTGCGTCGCCAGCACCGCACAGCTCGACGCGATGCGCGAGGGCTTCGAGCGCGGCACGCTGAAGCCCTTCCCTGTGGCGCGCCACTTCACGCTCGACGAGGCGCACGAGGCCTACCGGCTGGTGCTCTCGGGCAGCACCGACCGCGTCGTGCTGCGGCCCTGAGCCTGCTTCTATTTTCCGGAGCACATCCATGCACGTCACCCGTTTCGCCGAGGCGCCGCACTACGAGGCGCCCAACCATTTCGACATGCGCTGCCTGCGCCTTCAGGGCAAGGAGGCCGGCCCTTCCACGCAGATGTGGATGGGCATGAGCCAGATCCTGCCCGGCGGCCACACCGGCCTCGACGGCTCGCCGATGGAAAAGCTCTACCTCGTGCTCGAAGGCCAGTTGCATGTGGTCGGCGAAATCGACGGCGCGCACCAGGAAGAAGTGCTCGGTCCCTACGACAGCTGCCGCTTCGCGCCCGGTGAGAAGCGCCAGCTGGAGAACCGCGGCAACCGGCCGGTGCTTGTGGCGCTGGTGATGCCGAACGCGCCACCCGCGTAGCGCCCCTTCCCTCTTTTCAGTCATTCATCGCTCAACCAATTAAATCGACGGAGACAAGACGCATGAAGAAGACTTTCAACTGGAGCCGCCGGCAGACGCTGGCAGCGGCGGCGGCCCTCGCGGCCTGCGCGCTCACGGGCGCCCACGCGCAGGGGCCGTGGCCCGGCACGCAGGCGGTGCGGCTGGTCGTGCCCTTCACGGCCGGCAGCGGCACCGACATCGTCGCGCGCCTGGTGGCCGAGAAGCTCGCGCCGGCGCTGGGCACCAGCGTGATCGTGGACAACAAGCCCGGCGCGGGCGGCACGCTGGGCGCGGCCATCGTGGCCAAGTCGCCGGCCGACGGCTACACGCTGCTGGTGCATTCGGCCGGCCACTTGGTGAACCCGTGGATCTACAAGGGCCTGTCGTACGACACCCTCAAGGACTTCACCGGCATCACGCCGATGGCCAGCCTGCCCAACGTGCTGGTGACTGCGCCCTCGCACTTCGCCGACGTGAAGGACCTGGTGGCCAAGGCGAAGGCCAAGCCCGGCGGCTTCAACTACGGCTCCGCCGGCAACGGATCGGCCACGCACATGAACGCCGAGGTGTTCCGGCTCGCGGCCGGCGTCGACGCCCAGCATGTTCCCTTCCGCGGCACGCCCGAGGCGATGACCGAGGTGATGGCCGGGCGCGTCGACTGGTTCTTCGCGCCCATGGTGTCTGCCCTGCCGCTGATACAGACCGGCAAGCTGCAGGCGCTGGCCGTAGGCACCGGCAAGCGGTCGTCGGCGCTGCCCAGCGCGCCCACCACGGTGGAGGCCGGCGTACCGGGCTCGGAGTACCTGTTCTGGGTCGGCCTGTTCGCGCCCGCGAAGACGCCGCAGCCGGTGGTCGACCGGCTGCAGGCCGAGGTCGCGAAGATCATGGTGTCGCCAGAGCTGAAGGAGCGGCTGGAGAAGCTGGGTGCGGAGCCGTTCACCATGCCTTCGGCTCAGTTCAACAAGTTCATCGTCGACGAGACGGCGAAGGCTCAACAGGTCGTGAAGGCTGCCAGCATCAAGGTCGACTGATGAAACTCACCCCCAGTCTTCGCGCACTTCGTGTCGCTTCGCCAACCCCCTCTCCGGGGGCGACACCTGCGGCCCGGCAAAGCCGGTTCCGCGGTGTCCCTGGCAGAGCGCTGCTGCTTACCAGCCTCTTCGCCCTGAGCTTTGCCGCGCAGGCGCAACCGGCCGACCTCGTCGTCACGAACGCGAAGATCGCCACGCTCGACGCCGCCGGCACCATGGCCCAGGCAATCGCTGTGCGCGACGGCCGCATCGTGGCCGTCGGCAGCGCCGCGCAGATGGGCGCTTTCACGAGCCCCGCGACGCGCACCGTCGACGCAGGCGGACGCACCGTCGTTCCCGGCCTGATCGACTCCCATATGCACGCGGTGCGCGCCGCGCTGAGCTACTCCACCGAGGTCAACTGGATCGGCGCCGGCACCATCGCCGAGGCGATGGCGCGCATCCGCACCGCCGCCGCCAACGCGCGCCCGGGCGGCTGGCTGATCGTGGCCGGCGGCTGGACCGAGCAGCAGTTCGCCGAGCGCCGCCGCCCCACGCTGGCCGAGCTGCAGGAAGCGGCGCCGAACAACCCGGTGTACGTGCAGCTCTTCTACGAGGCGGTGGTGATGACGCCCAAGGCGCTGGAAGCGCTGGGCGTCGCACCCGGCACGCTGCCCGCCGGCATGAAGCCCGTGGCCGACGGCGCACCCGGCTGGATGAGCGGCGACATCGTCGGCATCTCGGCTCTCTTCGACAAGCTGCCCAAGCCGACCTACGACGACAACGTCGCCGGCACGCGCGCCTTCTTCACCGAGCTCAACCGCCTGGGCATCACCGGGCTGGTGGACCCGGGCGGCTTCAGCATCGCGCCATCGCAGTACGCCGCGCTCTTCCAGCTGTGGCGCGAGAAGGCGCTGACGCTGCGCGTGGCCTACAGCGTGTTCGCGCAGAAGCCCGGTGCGGAGCTGCAGGAGTTCCGCGACCTCACGCAGATGCTGCCGATGGGCTTCGGCGACGACATGCTCAAGTTCAACGGATTGGGCGAACGCGTGACGCTCGCCATGTACAACAACAACTTCCCCGACGAGGCCGCGAAGGCCAAGTTCTACGAGCTCGTCAAGTGGGCCGCCACGAAGAAGATGGCCGTCACCATCCACTGGCAGGAGAACGGCTCGGTCGACCACCTGCTCGGGCTGTACGAGAAGCTGAATGCCGAAGTGCCGATCAAGGACCTGCGCTGGTCCATCGCCCACCTGGACGACGCCTCGCCCGAGACGCTCGCGCGCATGAAGGCGCTAGGCATCGGCTGGACCATGCAGGACGCGATGTACTTCCAGGGCGACCGCGCGCTCGCCGTGCGCGGCGACGCGGCAAGGCGCATGCCGCCCATCGGCACCGCCCTTCGCGCCGGCGTGAACGTGGGCGCGGGCACCGACGCGCACCGCGTGGCCTCTTACAACCCCTTCGTCGCGCTGCAGTGGATGCTCGACGGCAGGACGGTGAGCGGCAAGGCCATGCGCGGCGCCGACGAGACGCCCACGCGCGAGCAGGTGCTGCGCCTGTACACGCAGGGCAGCGCGTGGTTCAGCTTCGACGAGGGCAGACGCGGCACGCTGGAGGTGGGCAAGCTCGCCGACTTCGCCGTGCTCGACCAGGACTTCTTCAGCGTGCCGCTGGAGCGCATAGGCAAGACAACATCGCTGATGACGGTGGTGGGCGGGCGCATCGTGTATGCGGCGCGGCCCTTCAACGCCACGGGTGCTTCGGTCGCCTCGGCGCCCTGAAACCCACTCAGAGCCCGAGCGCGTGCCGCACGCGCTCGCGCAGCACCGGCAGCACGTCGCTCTCGAACCACGGATGGTGCTTGAGCCAGCCCGTGTTGCGCGGCGACGGATGCGGCAACGGAACGAAGCGCGGCGCGTAGTCGGCGAAGGCCTGCACGGTCTCGGTGACTCCCGCGTGCGCCTTCCTGCCGAGGAAATGGCGCTGCGCGTACTGGCCGATGAGCAGCGTCAGCTCCACCTGCTTCATCTGCGCGAACAGCTTCTCGTGCCACAACTCGGCGCATTCCCTGCGCGGCGGCAGGTCGCCGCTCTTTCCTCGGCCGGGGTAGCAGTAGCCCATCGGCACGATCGCCACGCGCGCGGCGTCGTAGAACACCTCGCGCTCGATGCCGAGCCAGCGGCGCAGCTGGTCGCCGCTGCGGTCGTTCCACGGTACGCCGGTCTGGTGCACCGTGAGGCTGGGCGCCTGGCCGACGATGAGCAGCCTCGCGCTCGCGCTGGCCTGCACCACCGGCCTGGGGCCCAGCGGCAGGTGCACCGCGCACGCACGGCAGGCGCGGACCTCGGCGAGCAGCGCCTCCACGGCCTCAGTCTGCGAAGGGTTTGAAGAAGGCGTTGAGCTCGGCACCCGGCGCGGCATCGGCAAAGCCATCGAAGCGCCCGTCGGCCAGCGTGCGCGCGGCCCGGATGAAGCCGCCCCACGCCGCGCGCGCCAGCCCGCCGCCCACGCTGACGCGGCGCACGCCGAGTTCGGCGATGTCCTTCAACGTGAGTTCGCTGGGCGCGCCCACCAGCAGGTTGACCGGCTTGCCTCCCGCGGCGGCGACCACGGCGGCGATCTGCTCGCGGGTCTTGATGCCGGGGGCGTAGAGGCAGTCGGCGCCCGCATTCGCATACGCCTTGATGCGCGCGACGGCATCGTCCAGGTCGGGGCGGCCGGCGAAGAAGTTCTCGGCGCGGCCGACCAGCAGCACGTCGGCGCCCGATGCGTCGATGGCCTTGCGCGCGGCGCGCAGGCGCTCGACCGCCATGTCGAGCGGAAAGAGCGGATCGTCGGCATTGCCCGTCGAGTCCTCGATGGACAGGCCCGCCACGCCCATCTCGATGGCCAGGCTCACGCTTTCGGCCACGCCCTGCGCATCGGCGGCGAAGCCGTTCTCGAAGTCGGCGTTCACCGGCAGGTCGGTGGCTTCCACGAGTTCGCGCAGGTGCGCGAGGATGTGCTCGCGCGACATCGCGCCGTCCGCCTGCCCCTGCGACCAGGCGAAGCCGGAGCTGGTGGTGGCCAGCGCCTTGAAGCCCAGGCCTTCGAGATAACGCGCGCTGCCCGTGTCCCACGGGTTCGGAATGACGAAGCAGCCTTGTTGATGGAGCGCTCGGAAATCGGCGCGTTTTTCGGCGATGGTGCGGGTCATGGGGCCTCGGCTTTGAATGTTCAAGACGGTGGGCCGGCCATTCTGACGCAGCCTCGCGTCCTCAGCACTCCACGACGTTCACGGCCAGTCCGCCCAGCGAGGTTTCCTTGTAGGTGGCCTTCATGTCCTCGCCGGTCTGCTTCATGGTGCGGATCACGGCATCGAGCGACACATAGTGGCTGCCGTCGCCGCGCAGCGCCATGCGCGCCGCGTTGATGGCCTTCACGGCGCCCATCGCGTTGCGCTCCACGCAGGGAATCTGCACCATGCCGCCGACCGGGTCGCAGGTGAGGCCGAGGTTGTGCTCCATGCCGATCTCGGCCGCGTTCTCGACCTGCGCCGGCGTGGCGCCGAGCACTGCTGCGAGCGCGCCGGCCGCCATCGAGCAGGCCACGCCCACCTCGCCCTGGCAGCCGACCTCGGCGCCCGAGATGGAGGCGTTGGTCTTGTAGAGCATGCCGATGGCCGCGGCGGTGAGCAGGAAGTCGACGATGCCTTCGTCGCTCGCCTGCGGCACGAAGCGCTGGTAGTAGTGCATCACCGCGGGCACCACGCCGGCCGCGCCGTTGGTGGGTGCGGTGACCACGCGGCCGCCGGCGGCGTTCTCCTCGTTCACCGCCATCGCGAAGGCGTTGACCCAGTCCATGGCCGCGAGCGGATCGGCCGCGCCGGCCTGCGCGAGCAGCTCGCGGTGCAGCTCGGGCGCGCGGCGGCGCATGCGCAGCGGGCCGGGCAGCGACTGCGCGGCCAGCGGGTTGTCGATGCCGAAGCCGCGCTGAACACACTGCTGCATCACCTGCCACACGCGCAACAGGCCGGCGCGCACCTCGGCCTCGGGCCGCCACGCGCATTCGTTGCGCATGACGAGCGCGGCGACCGAGAGGCAGTGGTCGCGGCACTGCGCCATGAGCTCGTCGCCGGTGTTGAAGGGATGCGGCACGGCGGATGTCGCCGCAGCCGTCTGGGCCACGGCCTGCCCGCCTTCGACGACGAAGCCGCCGCCGACCGAGAAGTAGGTGCCCTCGGCCAGCGTGCCGCCATCGGCCGCGAAGGCGGTGAAGCGCATCGCGTTGGGATGCTCGGCCAGCGATTCCTCGCCCCTGAAGGCGATGTCTCGCACGCGGTCGAAGGCGATGGGCGTGGTGCCCAGCAGCTCGAGGCGGCCGGTGCGGCGCAGCGCCTCCAGCCGGGGCTGCACGGTCTCGGGCCGCACGGTGTCGGGCGCGTCGCCGAAGAGGCCGAGGATCACGCCCTGGTCGGTCGCGTGGCCGTGGCCGGTGGCGCCGAGCGAGCCGAAAAGGTCAATGCGCAGCCGCACCACCTGCGCGAGCAGGCCGCGCGCTTCGAGCGAGCGCGCGAACATGAGCGCGGCGCGCATCGGCCCCACGGTGTGCGAGCTGGAAGGCCCGATGCCGATCTTGAAGATGTCGAAGGCGGAGAGCATCAGCGCATCATGCTCTCATCTCTCGATGCGGGAAGCTGCTGTTTGACCAGTGCCACCCAGTAGGCGGCGCCCAGCGGCAGGATGTTGTCGTTGAAGTCGTAGTACGGGTTGTGCACGTTCGGGCCGTTCGGGCCCTCGCCCGCGCCGATGCCGATGTAGGCGCCCGGGCGCTTCTGCAGCATGAAGGCGAAGTCTTCCGAGCCCATGGCGGGCGGGATGTCGGTGTGCACCTGCGCGCGCTCGACCAGGCTGGCGGCGGCGGCGATGGCTGCGTCGGTCTCGGCGGGGGTGTTGACCACGCCGGGGTAGCCGCGGCGGTAATCCAGCGCCACCTTCGCACCGTGCGTGGCGGCCACGCCGTCGCAGATCTGCTGCATGGCGGCCTGGGTCTTGTCCTGAATGGCCGGGTCCAGCGTGCGCACGGTGCCGCGCAGCACGACGGTCTCGGGAATCACGTTCCAGGTGTCGCCGCCGTGGATCTGCGTGACGCTCACCACCGCCGAATCGGTGGCGCCGGTACGGCGGCTCACGATGGTCTGCAGCGCGTTCACCAGCTGGGCCGAGACCACCACCGAGTCGATGCCGGTCTCGGGCATGGCGCCGTGGCTGCCCTTGCCGGTGACGACGATCTCGAAGGTGTCGAGAAAGGCCGTCATCGTGCCCTTGCGGATCGCGAACTGGCCGCGCGGCAGGCTGGGGAAGTTGTGCATGCCGTAGACGGCGTCGGCCGGGAACTGCTCGAACAGGCCCTCGTCCACCATCACGCGGCCGCCGCCCTCGTTCTCCTCGGCGGGCTGGAACACGAAGTGCACCGTGCCCTTGAAGGGCCTGTGGCGCGAGAGATGCTCGGCCGCGCCCAGCAGCATGGCCGTGTGGCCGTCGTGGCCGCAGGCGTGCATCTTGCCGGCGCACTTGGAGGCGTGCGGCTGGGTGCCCAGCTCCTGCATGTTGAGCGCATCGAGGTCGGCGCGCAGCGCGATGCTCGGGCCCTCGCCGTTCTTCAGCGTGCCCACCACGCCGGTCCCGGCCAGGCCGCGATGCACCGGCAGCCCCATCAGCATCAGCGCGTTGGCGACGACATTGGCGGTGCGGTGCTCCTCGAAGGCGGTCTCGGGGTTGGCGTGGATGTCGCGGCGCCAGGCCAGCATGCGGGCACGGGTGTCTTCGGCGATTTCGGGGTCGCGGTACATGGTTTGCGGGTCCTGTCGTGGGATGGATTGGTTGTCAGTGGAAGAATTCAGCGATCACCGTGGCGCCGAGGAAGGTGCCTGCGGTCGCGGTGAGCGACACCACCACGATGCGCCAGCCCAGCTGGCGAAACACCGGCAGGTCCTTCGCGACCGAGAAGCCGGCCAGCGCGAGCACGGGGGTGGTGAAGGCCAGGAAGTTGAGCTTGGCGGTGATCGCGATCAGCGCGTCGGAGAACGGGAAAAGCCCCGGAATGCCGGCCACCGTGGCCACCACCGACAGCACCAGCACCATCGGCAGGCGCGGCACCAGGCGCTTGATGCCCTCGACGATCAGCGCGATCAACGCCACCGCCGCCAGGCCTTCGAGCGACACCAGCACCGGCACCTTGTAGGTCAGCGAATTGCCGATGAGCACGCCGCCGCTGACCACCGCCCAGGCGATGAGCGTGTCGCGCAGCGGCAATGCGCCGCCGTGGCCGACGCTGACCTGCGACACGGCGCCCGTGCCCGCGTCCTGCGCGCCGCGCTTCGAGAAGCGGCCCAGCACCGGCTCCAGCTTGCCGTAGAGCCACGAGCACAGCGGCAGCGACAGGAACAGCGTGAAGTAGAAGCCCACCACCGTCGTCAGCAGGTTCGACGCGGCGGCGATGGCCGTGAGCTGCGGCAGCATCTCCGCCGGCTGCTGCGCCGCGATGGCGCCCAGCGCCGCCGCCATCAGGCTGCCCGAGCCCACGCCGGCGCCCATGGCCAGCGAGCGCGGGTCGAAGATGTGCAGGCTGGCGATGAAGCCCGCCAGCACCGCGATGAAGAGCGCACCCAGCACCGTGCCGGTGATGTACTCGGCCAGCACGCCGCGGCCTTCTGGCGAGGCCATGCCGTACTTCTCTCCGATGATCACCAGGTTGCCCTCGCGCCCCACCGAGAAGGTGGCGCCCACTGCCTCGCGCTTGATGCCCAGCAGCAGCGCCAGCGGCAGGCCCAGCGCCAGGGTGCCCAGCGCATGGCCGAACTCCTGGAAGAGCAGCGCCCAGCCCGCCTGCTTGACCTGCGGCAGCGCGGCACCCACCGTGAGGCCCAGCTTCACCACGAACAGCAGCAGGCCCGCGTTCAGCAGGCCGCCCGCGAAGGACTGCTCGGCCGTCGCCACGCGCACCGCGCCCGGCAGGCGGCGATGCGCGATGCCCCATGCGGCCGCGATCAGCAGCGCCCACAGCATCGGCAGCAGCGCCACCTTGCCCGGGCCGACGCTGAACTGCACCGGGCCGATGAGCTCGGCGGCGGCCACGACGGCCAGGGTGACGAGCAGGAGCCTGAGTTTTCCGGAAGCCGAGGAAGAAGCGACGGAGGGCAGCGTGGAGGTGGTTGAGGCGGCGGATGTCATCGGGTGGGGCATCGTGTGGCGCAGCGGCGGCTGCGGGCTGCCGGGAAGTTTCGGATCGCCTGCCTCTTGCATCAATGGCCGCGAATCGGGATATTCGTTGCATTGAATGCAACACTCAGGAGACGAAGGCCATGGACGACAAGCTCGACACGCGCCGCGTGCGCTACTTCATGCAGGTGCTGGACAGCGGCTCCGTGCGCGGCGCCGCCGAGGTGCTCGACATGGACCCCTCGGCCGTCAGCCGCGCCATCGGCATCCTCGAGCAGGAGTGCGGCCTGCCGCTGCTGGAGCGCCACGGGCGCGGCGTGGTGCCCACCGACGCGGGCCAGATGCTGGCCGGCTACGTGCGGCGCCAGCACAGCCAGAAGCAGCACCTGATGGCGCAGCTCGACAGCATCCGCAAGATCGAGCGCGGCCACATCGACATCGTGGCCGGCGAGGGCTACGTGGACTGGCTCATGCGCCACAGCCTGCGCGACTTCATGATCTCGCACCCGAAGATCACGATCGATCTCGACGTGGCCAGCACCGACGAGATCGTGCAGCGGGTGGTGGAGGAGCGCGCCCACGTCGGCCTGCTGTTCCAGCCGCCGAAGGACGAGCGGCTGACCTCGCACCATTCCCACCCGCAGCCGATCCAGGCAATGGTGCTGCGCTCGCACCCGCTCGCGCAGCTCGACCGCCCTCTGACGCTCGCCGACCTGCAGCCCTACCCGGGCGCCACGCTGCACCGCAATTTCGGCGTGCGCCAGCACATCGAGGCCGCCGAGATCAGCGAGGGCGTTCGCCTGGCCTCGCTCCTGACCACCACCTCCTTCAGCGCGCTCGGGCACTTCGTGTCGGCGGGGCTGGGCTATGCGCTGGGCACGCGCATCTCGCTCACGCCGAACGCGAGCAACCCCGAACTGGTGGAACTGCCGATGAAGAACCCGCTGCTGTCGCAGGGCCGCTCCCACATCGTCTCGCGACACGGGCGCATGCTCTCGCCGGCCGCATCGGAGTTGCTGCGGCAGGTGGTGGCGGACATGCGGCGTTTCGCGGAAACCAAGCCCTCCGGATGACGATGAAGGGCTTCGTTGCGCGCCGGGGCCCTTCGGTGTTCTGATCGGGCCCAACATGCTCTACGTCACCGCCCTCTTCATCCACCTGCTGTGCGCCGCCTTCTGGGTCGGCGGCATGGCCACCATGCACTTCGCCGTGCGCCCCTCGGCCGTCGCCACGCTCGAACAGCCGCCGCAGCGCCTGCGCATGATGGCCGCGACGCTCAGGCGCTTCTTCGTGGGGGTGGACGCATCGATCACGCTGCTCTTCGTGACCGGTGTCGCGATGATCCTGGCTGGCGGCGGCTTCCGCGGCCTGCACTGGCGCATCGAGGCCATGATGAGCATCGCGATCGTGATGGCCGCCATCTACGTCTACATCCGCGCCTCTGTGTTCAGGACGATGCGCCGCGCGGTGGATGAAAGCGCCTGGCCGGTGGCTGCCGCGCGGCTGAACACGGTGCGCAAGCTGGTGACGGTGAACCTGGCGCTGGGCGTGATCGTGTTCGGCGTGGCGACCATCGGGCGCGCGGGCTGAACGAGCCCGCGTCTTTGATCCGGCTGACGGCCGCCGCGCCTGTCAGACCAGATTCAACTCCACCTCGATGTTGCCCCGCGTGAGCTTGGAGTACGGGCAGGTCTGGTGCGCGGTATCGACCACGGCGCGAGCAGTCTCGCGGTCGAGGCCGGGCAGGCTCACGTTCAGTCGGGCCTGCAGGAAGTACTCGCCTTCCTGCAGGACCAGGTCGACCTCGGCATCCACCGAAAGGTCGGCCGGCAGCTTGACCTTCAGCGTGCCCGCGGCCTTGCCCATGGCGCCGATGAAGCAGGCCGACCAGCCGGCGGCGAACAGCTGCTCGGGATTGGTGCCGGTGCCATTGCCGCCGGGGGGCGACAGCTGGATGTCCAGGTGGCCGTCGCTGCTGCGCGATGCGCCGAGGCGGCCGCCGGTGGTGTGGGTCTTGCCGGTGTAGAGGACTTGCTTGTCGGTCATGGTGGTTCCTTTGGATGGAAGGTGGTTCGGAATGAGGCCCCGTCTCGGGCCCCATCGCCTCGTGTGACGTGCATCTGAAGCGATGCAGGAATTACATCGGCGGGCTGTATCCGCGATGTGTCGAACCACCTGCCGATTTGCATGCGCGTGTGTTCACTGCGTCGGGCAGACACAGTGGCGTACAAATCGGCGGAGAAAGAAGAAAGAGAGGAACGCTCAGGCCGCCGCGGGGCCCTTGAGCTCGACGCTGTTGCCGTCGGGATCGGCGATGTAGATCGAGGGGCCGTTGCCCTCGGCGCCGAAGTTGTTCTGTACATCACCGTACACCGTCACGCCATTCGCCGCCATCAACGCGCGGATGGCGGCTTCGTCGAAAGGCTCGATGCGCAGGCAGAAGTGATCGACGTTGCGGCCCTCGGTACCGGCGAGCGCCCCGCCCTGCCTGCCCAGCGGGCCGTCGGGCGTGACGAGGTCGATCAGGCTGGCGCCCGCGCGCAGGTGCACGAGCCCCAGGTCGTCGCGGCGCTTCTCGACGGTGCAGCCCAGCACGCCGCAGTAGAAGGCGATGGCGCGTTCGGCGTCCTTCACGCGCAGCACGACGTGGTCGATGCGCAGCACCGAGAACGGCGGCTGGCGCATCGGGCCTGTTGTCATGCCACCTGCCTCTTCGTCAGACCACGCCGGCCGAACGCAGCGCCTCGAAGCGGGCGGCGTCGATGCCCATTTCCGCCAGCACCTCCTGCGTGTGCTGGCCCAGCGCCGGGGGCGCGTGGCGAAGCACGGGCGGCGTGGCCGACAGGCGCAGCGGGCTCGCCACGCCGGTGATGCTGGCTATGCCGTCACCCGCATCGCGCGGCAGCGTGACCGCGAGGCCGCGCGCCTTCACCTGCGCGTCGTCGAAGGCCTGCGCGATGTCGTTGATCGGGCCGCAGGGCACGGCCTTGTCTTCGAGCAGCGTGACCCACGCGGCGGTGGTGCGGGTGCGGGTGAGCTCTTCCATCATCGGAATGAGCACACCGCGGTGCTTCACGCGCAGGGTGTTGGTGGCGAAGCGCGCGTCGGTCGCCCACTCGGGATGGCCGCCGGCCTCGCAGAAGCGCGCGAACTGGCCGTTGTTGCCGATGGCCAGCAGCATCGCGCCGTCCTGCGTCGGGAAATCCTGGTAGGGCGCGAGGCTGGGGTGCGTGTTGCCCTGGCGTCCGGGCGCCTTGCCGGTATTGAGGAAGGCGCTGGCCTGGTTGGCGAGGATGGCCATGCCCACGTCGAGCAGCGCCATGTCGATGTGCTGGCCCTCGCCGGTGCGCTCGCGCACCTGCAGCGCCGCGAGGATCGCGGTGCTGGCGTAGACGCCGGTGAACAGGTCGGTCAGCGCCACGCCCACGCGCAGCGGGCCGCCGCCGGGCACGTCGTCGGGACGGCCGGTGATGCTCATCATGCCGGTCATGGCCTGGATCATCAGGTCGTAGCCCGCGCGCTCGGCGTACGGGCCGTCGTGGCCGAAACCGGTCACGCTGCAGTAGATGAGGCGCGGGTTGGCCGCGCGCAGGCTCTCGTGGTCGAGGCCGTACTGCTTCAGGCCGCCGGTCTTGAAGTTCTCCACCACGATGTCGGCCTGCGCCGCCATCTGCCTGAGCAGCGCCTGCCCGTCGGGCGTGGCCATGTCGACGGTGACCGAGCGCTTGTTGCGGTTGCAGGCCGTGAAGTAGCTGGCCTGGTCGGTGTCGTTGCCGTCCGCGTCCTTGATGAAGGGCGGGCCCCAGGTGCGCGTGTCGTCGCCGACGCCGGGGCGCTCGATCTTGACGACGTCGGCGCCCAGGTCCGCGAGGATCTGCGTGCACCACGGGCCGGCGAGCACGCGGGAGAGGTCGAGGACTTTGATGCCGTCCAGGGCTGCTTGAGGGGTCATGGGTCTATCGAGAAGGAATACGGGGACAGAACGCAGAAGTCGCGAAGGTCACGCAAAGGTCGCAGAAGTAAAACCCAGGAATTTGCTTAGGTTTCCTTCTGCGACTTCTGCGTGCCTTTTGTATTTCTTCTGCGTTCGGCTGTCCGCTTTCAGTTCGAGAACGCCGCGATGCCCGTGATCGCACGGCCCAGGATCAGCGCATGGATGTCGTGCGTGCCTTCGTAGGTGTTGACCACTTCCAGGTTCACCAGGTGGCGCGCCACGCCGAATTCGTCGCTGATGCCGTTGCCGCCCATCATGTCGCGCGCCATGCGGGCGATGTCCAGCGACTTGCCGCAGTTGTTGCGCTTCATGATCGAGGTGATCTCCACCGCGGCGATGCCTTCGTCCTTCATGCGGCCCAGGCGCAGGCTGCCCTGCAGGCCCAGCGTGATCTCGGTCTGCATGTCGGCGAGCTTCTTCTGGATGAGCTGGTTGGCGGCCAGCGGGCGGCCGAACTGCTTGCGGTCGAGCGTGTACTGGCGGGCGCGGTGCCAGCAGTCTTCGGCGGCGCCGAGCGCGCCCCACGAGATGCCGTAGCGGGCGCTGTTGAGGCAGGTGAAGGGACCCTTCAAGCCCTGCACTTCGGGGAAGGCGTTCTCCTCGGGGCAGAACACGCCGTCCATCACGATCTCGCCGGTGATGCTGGCGCGCAGGCCGACCTTGCCGTGGATGGCGGGGGCGCTCAGGCCCTTCATGCCCTTCTCGAGCACGAAGCCGCGGATCGGGCCGACGGCGCCGCTCTCGCTGACTTCCTTGGCCCACACCACGAACACGTCGGCGATGGGCGAGTTGCTGATCCACATCTTGGAGCCGGTGAGCGAGTAGCCGCCGGGCACCTTCTTGGCGCGCGTGGCCATGCTGCCGGGGTCGGAGCCGTGGTCGGGCTCGGTCAGGCCGAAGCAGCCGATCCATTCGCCGGTGGCGAGCTTGGGCAGGAACTTCTGCTTCTGGCCTTCGGAACCGAATTCGAAGATGGGCACCATCACCAGCGAGCTCTGCACGCTGGCCATCGAACGGTAGCCCGAATCGACGCGCTCGACTTCGCGGGCGATCAGGCCGTAGGCCACGTAGTTGAGGCCGGGGCCGCCGTACTGCTCGGGGATGGTCGGGCCCAGCAGGCCGAGGGCGCCCATCTCGCGAAAGATGGCGGGGTCGGTCTCGCCGGTGCGGAAGCCTTCGAGCACGCGGGGTGCGAGGCGCTCCTGGCAGTAGGCATTGGCCGCGTCGCGGATCATGCGTTCTTCGTCGGTCAGCTGCTGGTCGAGAAGAAGGGGGTCGTCCCAGTGGAATTGCGCTTTGGCGGCCATGTGGCTGTCTCCGGAAAAGGGGAAAGAAAGAAAACGAGGGGGATCGGCCGATGCTAGCCACGCGGGGGCCATGACGCAAACGATGATTCCGCACCCAGATATGCGTTCGTAGAATGTCTTGCAAGATGTTCGAGCGGCTTCTCCATTGACGAGCCGCAGCTTCCATACATACAGCCGAGGCATACATGCGCCGCAAGATCCCGCCCCTGCAGACCCTGGTGTGCTTCGACGCCGCCGCGCGCCACGAGAGCTACACCCGCGCTGCGCAGGAGCTGGCCCTCACGCAGAGCGCGGTGTCCCGCCAGATCGGCACGCTCGAGGCCTTCCTGGGCGTGGCGCTGTTCCGCCGCACGCGGCACGGCGTGGCGCTCACGGCCAGCGGCGCGGCCTATGCGCGGCAGATCAGCAAACGGCTCGAAGCGATGGAGCGCGACACGCTCGACGCCATGGCGCACCAGGGCGAGGGCGGCTCGCTCTCGCTCGCGGCCGTGCCCACCTTCGCCACCCGTTGGCTGATGCCGCGCCTGAAGGGCTTCGCGGCGCTGCAGCCCGACGTGGTGGTGCACATCGAGACGCGCACCCGCCCCTTTCTCTTCGCCGACGCGGAGTTCGACGCCGCGCTCTATGCCGGCACGCCCGCGCAAGTCGAGAACTGGGCCGGCACGCGCGCGCTGCTGCTGATGCACGAGGACGTGGTGCCGGTGTGCAGCCCCGCCCTTCTTCCGCGCGGCAAGGCCGTGACGCCCGCCGCCATCGCCAGGATGCCGCTGCTGCAGCAGAGCACGCGTCCCGACGGCTGGCGCCAGTGGTTCGACGCGCAGCAGATCGACGCGCCCAACGCACGCGGCGGCCCGCGCTACGAGCTGTTCTCCATCCTCGCCGCTGCCGCGTCGCACGGGCTCGGCGTGGCGCTGATGCCGACCATGCTGGTGGCCGACGAGCTCGCGCGCGGCGAACTGGTGGTGGCCTGCGCGCGGCCGCTCTCGGGCGAGCGCAACTACTACCTCGTGACGCCCGAACGGGCCGACCAGCGGCCGTTGTTGAAGTTCTTCAGCGACTGGCTGCTGGAGCAGGCGCGGGCCGCCGCTAGCGCAGCGTGATCCCGAGCGAATCGAAGGGCGCGTCGAATTCGGCGCGCCACGACTGGCCGGGCTCCAGCGGCCAGGCGTCAGTCCATGTGCCGGTGGTGACCACGTCGCCGGGCATCAAGGCCGGTGCGCCGGTGCAGCGCTGCAGCTCATGGTTGAAGTGGCGCAAGGCATGCAGCGGGCCGTCGAGCACGTTGGCACCCTTGCCTTCCTCGACGAGTTCATCGCCGCGATGGAGCCTCACGCGCGTGCGGCCGAGCAGTTCGTCAAGCGCATGGGCGCTGGTGGCGAAGTGGCCGACGGGCGTTTCGCGCCCGATCAGCAGGCGCGCGTGCAGGCCGCCGTCGGCCACGGTGTCAGCGGCGCTGAATTTCCAGCCGGGCAGGTGCGACTGCACGATCTCGAAACCCGGCGCGAGCCACGCGATGCAGCCGAAGAGGTCTTCCAGCGTGGCGTCGCGCGGCGGGGTGGCGGCCATGCCGAACACGATCTCCGGTTCGAGGCGCGGCTGGCACAGCCTGTCGAGGCTCACTTCGCCGGTGCCGCCGCTGCTGCGCGTGAGCGTGGTGTTCCACACGGTGCCCCAGATGGGCGCGTAGACCTCGTAGCGGGGCCAGATCGTGCGGTTGGTGAAGCCGATCTTGTAGCCCACTGCGCGTTCGCCGCGAGCGGCGCGAAGCGCGCGCAGGGCCAGCGCCTGCTGGTAGGCGGCGTCCAGGTCGGCGGCGATCGGGAGCGGGCGATCGGCGGGCCACAGCAGGCCCTGGTCGTAGTGGTCGAGAACGGCCTGGGGCGTCATGGCGCCAGTCCTTCCGTCAGCGCTTCGGGGGCCGGGAGCCTTCCCGGGCATAGGCTTCGATGAGCGCCGGGAAGGCGTCCATCTCGGGCAGGGCGCCGAAGCTGTGCTTCGCGGGCGTATTCGCCCAGGGCAGCTTCTCGTCGGTCCAGGTCTCGACGAAGGGCTCGACCCATGCGTGGCTGTCGAGCATCGACGGCCGGAGGTTGACGAACTGGTCGAGGCCTTCGGCGCGCGTGAACATCCAGCTCTTGCAGTGCGGGCAGAAGTAGTGATGCGAATCGGCGCCGTGCAGCCCGCCGATGACGGGCTCGCCCGACACCACCTCGAAGCCCTGCGTGGGAATGGCGATGGAGAGCGAGAAGGCGCTCGCGCTCATGGTCTGGCAGCCGGTGCAGTGGCAAGCCATCGACAGCAGCGGCGGCGCGCTGATGCGCAGGCGCACCCGGCCGCAGCGGCAGCCGCCGGTCCAGGGAAGTTGCCAGTCGCCGGCTTGATCGGGGGATGGATTCGAGGTGCTCACAAAGGTCTCCGGTCAGGTTGTCGATGCGGTCGCCGGCGCTGCCGATGCCGCGCTGTTCTTCTTCGGCGGCGAAGCGCGCTGCGGCCTGAACGGCCCCGTGACCTTCTCCAGCCACGGGTCGCAGACGGCGCGCAGCTGCGGGTCGACGTCGAACTGCGGGTCGCGCGCGTCGAACAGCACCGACTTCTTCGCCTGCGCGCGCACCAGCGAGAAGGCGTCCTTTTCCGAGCGGCTGTTGTCGAACATGAGCGTCATGTTCGCGATCTGCGCCGCGTGGCCGACCGCCGCCTGCGTGCGGGGAAAGCGCTCGATGAGCTTCCTGCGGTCCACGTCGTGGCCTCCCTGCTGCCTGCGCGTGCTCACGCGGAAGACCGACATGTCCACCGACACCAGCCCCACGAAGAGCAGCACGACGAAGTAGCCGGCTTCCTGCATCGCGCGGATGTCGTCGGCCTTCGACTCGTGGCCACCGCCGGGCAGCGGCTTCCAGTGCGAGAAGACGGTCTCGAAGGCGAAGGGCATGCGCTGGTCCATCACCAGGCTCTTGAAGGCGCGCACGCCCTTCTGCGAAAGGATCTGCCAGCGCTCGTCGTCGTCGCGCAGGCGCTGGGCCCAGGCGGGGATGTGTCCGGTGGCGGGGTCTGCGTCGGGCAGGATGGACATCATCATCCGGTCGGCATTGACCAGCGGCAGCCGCAGCGAGGGCGCCAGGCGCGAATACCAGAGGGTGGATTTGCCGGAGCCGTTGTGGCCGGCCAGCACGAAGGCCACGGGACGAGGGCCCTGCGTCTGCTCCAGCAGTTTTTCGAGCTTCGGCGGGCGGCTGATGCTCACGCCTTGCTCGCGCGGAACCTGCCGTCGACCATGCGGCCGATGACCTTGGTGCCGTCGGCCGCTTCGCGCACGATCTTGCTCGGGTCCGGCGGATAGGCCGAGTAGGCGTACACCTTGGCCGCGTTGGGTCCGCGGAAGACCACCGACCTGTCGATGCCGGGCTTGCCCAGCGCACGGGCCGCCTTCTTCATCAGCGCCGTGGTGTTGTCCTCGGGCCGCACCTGCGGACGCGGCGCCTTGCCGACCTTGACCAGCGCCATGCCGCGCCCCAGCACGGCCACCGGCCGGCCCTGCACCAGCTGCCCCGTGGAGCCTTCGCGCGAGGTGGTTTTTTCTCTTGCCATGAGGGGATGATCGCTCAAAACCCCGGACAGCCTCCGCTTGGCCCTCCAAAGCCCGCGATGCGAACCGGTGCGGAAAGCCGCGTCCGGAAACGGCCAGCCGCTCGGCGCCGAAGGCGGGACACTGCACGCATGACAGCAGCAACCCCAGCCTCCCTGGTCGAAGCCCTCGACTGGCCCCGCATCGAAGCCGACATCGCCGCCCGCGGCTGCGCCACCACCGGCACACCGCTTTTCACCCCGACGGAATGCGCCGCGCTCGTGGCGATGTACGACCGGCCCCGTCATTTCCGCAGCCGCGTGGTGATGCAGCGCCACGGCTTCGGCCAGGGCGAGTACCAGTACTTCGCCTATCCGCTGCCGCCGAAGCTGGCGGCGTGGCGCGCCGCGCTGTACGAGCGCCTCGCGCCGCTGGCCAACGCGTGGGCGGCGGCAATGGGCCAGCCGGCCGACTATCCGGCGGAACACGCCGCGTACCTGGCGCGCTGCCACGCCGCCGGCCAGGAGCGACCTACCCCGCTGCTGCTGCGCTACGGCGAGGGCGACTACAACTGCCTGCACCAGGACCTGTACGGCGACCTGCAATTCCCGTTGCAGCTCACGGTGCTGCTGAGCGAGCCCGGCAGCGATTTCGCCGGCGGCGAGTTCGTGCTGACCGAACAGCGCCCGCGCATGCAGTCGCGCGCCGAGGTGGTGTCGCTCTCGCGGGGCGAGGCGGTGATCTTCGCGGTCAACCAGCGGCCGGTGGCCGGCACGCGCGGCAGCTATCGCGTGACGATGCGCCACGGTGTGAGCCGCGTACGCTCGGGGCGCCGGCATACGCTGGGCATCATCTTCCACGACGCGCGCTGACGGACGAGCCGCCTCTTTTTTCAGCAGCTTCCCCGGACTGGTCTAGACAGGTTCGAGCCACCGCCGCGCCGTGCAATACCGCACGGCAAGCCGAAGTCGAGCGAAAATCACGCCCGCTTCCGCGCAGCCACGGACCCCGACACCAACGATCGGCGCCGCGGGCCTGACGGAAGCCGGCCCGCGGCTTCGGCCTTGCGGCGTCGAGTGGTTGTCAGGGAGCTGTATGAACAAGAACTCGTCCGGAAATCCGGAAGCGGCTGGAAAGCCGCCGGTCAAATCTGTCACGGAAGCGTCGCCCCCCACGCCGGCGCTCGTCGCACCTCCCGGGCGCTCGCGCCGCTTCCGGGTGGACGTGGGCACCATCGTGAGCGCGGTGGCGCTGGCGCAGTCGCTGCTGCTGGTGTCGCTGGGCTACTGGGGCTCGCAGAGGCTGGTGTCGCGCATCGGCGTGTCGGCGCACAAGTCGAACCACGACCGCACCGAGGACAAGGTGCTGGCCTTCCTGCAGAAGGCGGAATCGGTCATCAACGCAGTGGGCTCCGCGCCCAGCCTGCGCCCAGCGGGCGAGCAATCGGAGAAGACGGCGGAGCTGCTCTGGACACTGCTGCAGCAGTCGCCCGAGCTCGACAGCATCTACGTGAGCAACGAGAGGGGCCAGATGCTGATGGCCCTGCGCTACCCGGTGCCGGCCATGCGCCACATCGAGCTCGACGAAGGCTTCACCACCGAGACCTGGCAGTACAAGCTGCCGCTGGGCGCCGAGGCCAACGTGCAGCAGCGCTACGCCACCCAGCGCCTGGGCGCATTCCGCAGCGACTACGACCCGACCAGGCGCAGCTGGTACCTGCAGGCCTCGAAGGCGGGCGGTCCGGTCTGGACGCAGCCCTATGTGTTCGCCGCCGCGCAGGAGCTCGGCGTGACATACGCGCTGCCCAGCCAGCGCAGCTACCCGGGCGGTGCGCAGAAGCTGGTGGTGGCGGGCGACGTTTCGCTCGGCCGGCTCTCGGAATTCGTGCGCCAGTTCAACAGCGACGGCTACGGCGACAGCGCGCTGCTGAGCGCCGACTTCCGGGTGCTCGCGCGCAGCGACATGCCCGGCGTGCTTCACAAGCTGGAGCCGCCCAGCGGCGTGCTGGGCGCGCTGCACGCCCACATGCTCACTGCCGGCACCGCGGGCAGCGGCAGCGACACGGCGTTCTCCTTCACCTACGAAGGCCGCCGCTACCTGGTGCAGACCTCGCTCATCCCGAGCACCGGCTGGCAGCTGGTGAGCTGGGTGCCCGAAGACGTGCTGCTGGGCGACTTGCGCCGTGCCGTGCTCTGGGGCCTGGGGCTGGCGATGGCCTTCCTGGTGATCGCGCTGTTCATGTCGCTGAAGCTCTCGAAGCTGGTGACCGCGCCGGTGGAGAACCTCTCGCACATCGCGCGCCGCATCGGCCTGCTGGAGCTCGACAACTTGCCGCGCGAGCCTAGCCGCGTGCTCGAGATACAGCACCTGGACCAGGCGCTGGACGATTCGGCGCGCAGCCTCAAGGCCTTCAGCAAGTTCGTGCCGGTGGACGTGATCAACCAGCTCATCGACGAAGGCCACGCGCTCGCTCCTTCGGGTTCGCCGCGCCGCGTGACGGTGATGTTCACCGACGTGGAAGGCTTCACCTCGATCTCGGAGTCGCTGGACACCGACGTTCTGGTGGGCATGCTCACCGAATACTTCAACCTCGCGACCGGCGTTTTCTCGCGGCACGGCGGCGTGATCGACAAGTTCATCGGCGACGGCATCATGGTGCTGTGGGGCGCGCCCTCCGACCTCAAGGACGCGGAGTACAAGGCCTGCCTGGCCACGCTGGAGCTGCACGTGGAGATGGACGAGCTCAACCGCAAGTGGGCCGAGCAGGGCCTGCCCGAGTTCCGCACGCGCGTGGGCATTCACACGGGCACGGTGATCGCGGGGGTGCTGGGCTCGAACGACCGGCTCTCGTACACCGCGTTCGGCGATGCGATCAACGTGGCGAGCCGCATCGAGGGCATCAACAAGCAGCTGGGCACGCTGGCGCTGATCTCGGAAACCACTTTTGCCGGCCTCGACGGCCGGCTGCATGCGCGGCGCATCGAGGAACAGGTGGAACTGCGCGGCCGGCAGACGCGCATGGTGCTCTACGAGCTGGTGATGTCCTAGCGGGGAGCCTGGGTGACGCGCACCAGCACGAGATCGGCGCTGGTGGCACCGCCCTGGGTGAGCACCGGGTACTGCGTGTCGTTGATGAAGAGGAGCTGGTCGCCGCGCGTGATGCGTGCCGATACCGCGTAGCGCATGCGCGGCTCGATGCGCGCGGCATCCACCTTCAGCTCGTAGGCGAAAGGCACCTGCCTGCCGTTGGCCTTGATGCGCTGCTCGGCGAGAACCTTCGAGGGCGCGTCCATGAGCGACACGTCGAGCAGCTGCACCACGATGTCGGCCGCGGGGTCGAGCGCGATGCGTTCGCGGTAGGTGACGGTACCGGTCACGCGCAGCTGCGCGGTACCGCCCGCTGCCGGAGAAGAAGGCACTGCGCAGGCGCTCAGCAGCGAGGCGCCCGCGATGGCGGAGAACATGAGGAGGCTGGTGCGTCTTTTCATCCGCCCATTATGCGGAGGCACGCTGCGCGGCAAAGGCCACGTACCAGTCGAGGCTGCCGGGGTTCGCCATTGCTTCACGGTTGACAACCTTTTCTATCGGCTGGCCCAGCAGCAGCTTCTTGATCGGCAGCTCCTGCTTCTTGCCCGAGAGCGTGCGCGGTATCTCGGCCACCTGGAAGATGTCGTTGGGCACGAAGCGCGGCGACAGCGATGTCTTGATGGCGTTGTTGATCCTCGCGCGCATGGCGTCGTCGAGCGCCACGCCGGGGCGCAGCACCACGAACAGCGGCATGTAGCTGTCGCGGCCCAGGTATTCGAGGTCGACCACCATCGAGTCGAGCACCTCGGGCAGCCCCTCGACGGCGCTGTATATCTCGCTGGTGCCCATGCGCAGGCCCTGGCGGTTGATGGTGGCGTCGCTGCGGCCGTAGATGATGCAGCCGCCATCGGTGCCGATCCTGATCCAGTCGCCGTGGCGCCAGACGCCGGGGTAGGTGTCGAAGTAGCTCGACACGTAGCGCGCGTTGCCCTCGTCGCCCCAGAAGTACAGGGGCATCGACGGAATGGGCCGGGTGCAGACCAGCTCGCCGACCTCGCCGATCACGGGCTGGCCCTGCTCGTTCCAGGCCTCGACCGAATGGCCGAGCTCGCGGCACTGCATCTGTCCGGGCACTTCGGGCAGGTCGCGGTTGCCGCCGACGAAGGCGCCGCAGAAATCGGTACCGCCCGAGATGTTGCACCACCACACCTCCTTCGAGCCCGCGTCGAGGATCTGCCTCGAGCCCCAGCGCTGCACCTCCTCGGGCAGCGGCGAGCCGGTGCTGCCCAGCGCGCGCACGCGCGAGAGATCGCCGCACTCCTTCGCGACGAGCCCGGCCTTCATGCAGTTGGTGAAGTAGGCCGCGCCCGCGCCGAAGAAGGTGACCTTGTGGCGCGCCACGAAGCGCCACAGCACGCCCCAGTCGGGCTTCTCCTTGCTGCCCGCCGGGTTGCCGTCGTAGATGCAGATGGTGGCGCCGAAGGCCATGCCCGAAAGCTGCGAGTTCCACATCACCCAGCCGGTGGAGCTGAACCAGTGGTAGCGCTCGCCGAAGTTGTTGGCGCCGTAGCTCGCGCCCACGTCGTTGTGCAGCCCGCAGGCGTGCATGGTGAGGATGATGCCGCCCTGCCCGTGCACGATGGGCTTGGGCAGGCCGGTGGTGCCGCTCGAATAGACGATCCAGATCGGGTGGTCGAAGGGCAGCCACTCGGGCTCGAAGGCGGCGACCTCGGCGTCGTCGCGCGCGATGGCCTGCGTCCATTCGACGTCGTGCCGCACCGAGCTCGCGGCATAGGGCGACTTCACGAGCAGCAGCTTCTGCACGCTGGGCAGCTGCCCGCGCAGCTCCCCAAGCACCGCGCTGCGGTCCAGCGGCTTGCCGCCGTAGTGCACGCCATCGACGGCGATCAGCACCTTGGGCTCGATCTGCCTGAAGCGGTCGGCCACGGCGGCCGTGCCCATGTCGGGCGCGCACACGCTCCAGATCGCGCCGATGCTGGAGCATGCGAGAAAGGCGACCATGGTCTCGGGCACATTGGGCATGTAGGCCGCGACGCGGTCGCCGCGCTTCACGCCGAGCGACTTCAGCGTGAGCGCCACCGATGCCACCTGGCGGCGCATCTCGGGCCACGACATCTCGCGCACCTGGCCCAGTTCGTTGTCGCTCACGATGGCGGGCATGCCTGCCGCATGGGCCGCGTCGACGTGGCGCAGCACCTCGCGCGCGTAGTTGACCTGTGCACCGGGGAACCAGCGCGCGCCGGGCATGCGCGATTCGGCGAGCACCGCCGTGTGCGGCGTGGGCGACTCGATGCGGGCGTAGTCCCAGATGCTCTGCCAGAAGGCATCGAGCTCGGTGACGGACCAGCGCCACAGGGCGTCGTAGCTGTCGAATGCGAGGCCGCGCGTCTCGCGCAGCCAGTCCTGGTAGAGGCGGATCTGGGGGATGTTGGGAGCGGGCATTGCACGAGCGTAGCGCCGCGAACGACCGTGCTCAATGAGGGTTGACCTCAGGGTTTGTACGCGTGTTCAATGTTTTTGTACAAGCGTTCAATACGGCCCCGATGAGTACCCGCACACCCACCGCAAAGCGCCAGGTCTCGCGCGCCCCGGCACAGGCCGCGGCCGCAGTCGCCATCGAGACTGCGCGGCCCGACCGCAAGCAGGCGATCCTGCTGGCGGCGGAGAAGCTTTTTTCGCAGCACGGCTACCACGTGGTGACGATCCGCCAGATCGCCGAGGAGGCCGGCGTGCCGCTGGCGCTGGTGGGCTACTACTACGGGCAGAAGCACGAGCTCTTCCACGCGATCTTCGAGCACTGGGGCCATTCCATCGAGGCGCGGCTGGCCGGCCTGGCCGCGGTCGACATCGACCCCGACGACGCACGCACGCTGCCGCGCATCATCGACGCCTTCACCGCACCCGTGCTGGCGCTGCGCGCGAGCGCCGAGGGCGAGTACTACGCGCTGCTGGTGGCGCGCGAGCTCTACCACGCCACCGAGGAAGCCGACCGCGTGCTGCGCGCCTACTTCGATCCGCTGGCCGAGGCCTACATCGACGCGCTGCATCTCGCGATGCCGCACGCCACGCGCAGCCAGGCCGCCTGGGGCTACCAGTTCGCGCTGGGCTCGCTGTTGCACCACCTGAACGACAGCCGCATCGAACGGCTCTCGCGCGGCGAGAACACGCGCGCCGACCCGGCCGTGGCACCGATGCTGGTGAGCTTCATCGTCGGCGGCCTGCGCGCTGCCCTGCCGCGGCCCAAGACCCCACGCAAGAAAACCACTCCCAGGAGACAGAAGACATGATGAAACGACGCACCCTGCTGTCGGCGCTCGCCGCGGCGTCGGCTGCCGCGGCGCTGCCTTCGCGCGCCCAGTCCACCACGAAGATCGTGTTCGGCTACACGGCCGTGACCGACTTCGCATCGGTGTTCGTGGCCGCCGAGGAGGGCTACTTCAAGAAGCGCGGCCTCGACGTGGAGCTCAAGTTCATCCCGCTGAACTCGACGATTCCGGCGGCGCTGCAGTCCGATTCGCTGCAGATCGGCGGCCCCACGCCCTCGGTGTTCCTGCAGGCGGTGGACGGCGGGCTCGACCTGGTGCTGGTGGCCGGCGGCGGCCTCACCTCGAAGACCATCACCGGCTTCGGGCTGGTGGCGCGTGCGGGCTCGGGCATCAAGAGCGCGCAGGACTGCGTGGGCAAGAAGATCGGCGTGCCGGGCCTGGGCGCCTTCCTGCACGTGACCTTCCGCGCATGGCTGAAGGACAGCGGCGTGGACTACCGCAAGGTCAACTTCGTCGAAGCCGCGTTCCCGCAGCATGCCGACCTGCTGCGCGGCGGCTCGGTCGACGCGGTGGTGTCGGCCGACCCGTTCATGAGCCGCATCACCGAGAGCGGCGCGGGCTACGTGGCCTCGTACTACTCGACCTTCCTGCCGGAGAACAACCAGACCATCGTGCACGCCGCCAAGCGCGAGTGGGTGGCGAAGAATCCGGCGGCGGCGCGCGCCTTCCGCGAGGCGCTGGTGGAAGCCGCCGCGTTCATGCAGCAGCCGAAGAACGACGCCAAGGTGCGCGCATCCATCGGCAAGTACATCAAGCTGCCGCCCGACGTGCTCGCCAAGGTGCAGGTCTCGCCGCCCGGCCCCGTGGTGACCGACAAACAACTGTCCTACTGGACAGGGCTGATGAAGGAGCAGGAGATGCTCAAGACGAACATCGACGTGGCGAAGCTGGTGGCGAAGTGATCGCAGCGCCCGCTCCAGTCACCGCGCGTGCCGCATTGCAGGCGGGCGCCTTTCACGCACCGGCCGGCACCGCGGCGCAGGCCGTGCCCTTCCTGCGATTCGACGGCGTGACCATCCGCCTCGGCGGGCGCGAGATTCTTTCGCCCACCTCGTTCGACGTGGCGCGCGGCGAGTTCGTCTGCATCGTCGGCCCCAGCGGCTGCGGCAAGACCACGCTGCTGCGCGCGGCCAGCGGGCTGGTCACGGCCAGCGCGGGCGAGGTGCGGCGCAACGGCGTGAAGATGACCGAGCCCTCGCGCGAAGTGGCCTTCGTGTTCCAGGACTACGGACGCGCCCTGCTGCCCTGGCGCACGGTCGAAGGCAACGTGAGCCTGGCGCTGGAAGCGGCCGGCGTGCCCGCCGCGCAGCGCGCGCCACGCATCGCCGACGTGCTCGGCAAGGTCGGCCTCGCGAAGCATGCGCACAAGTTCCCGGTGCAGCTGTCGGGCGGCATGCAGCAGCGCGCGCAGATCGCCCGCTGCCTCGCACAGAAGCCCGAGCTGATGATGATGGACGAGCCCTTCGGCGCGCTGGACGCGCTCACCCGCCAGAGCCTGCAGGACGAGCTCGCGCGGCTGGTGCGCGAGGACGGGCTCACCGTACTCTTCGTCACGCACGATCTCGAAGAGGCCATCTACCTCGGCGACCGCGTGATCGCGCTGCAGGCCAACCCGGGGCCGGGCCGGCCCAGCCTCGCGCGGATGATCGACGTGAAGATCCCGCGCCCGCGCGACCAGCTCTCGACCAAGGAGCATCCGGAATACCTGCACCTGCGCCGCGAACTCTTCGCCTTCATCGAGCAGGGCCATGACTGACGGCCGCTTCTACCGCTGGCTGCGGCCGTGGGTGTTTCCCGTCGTGCTGATCGGCGCCTTCGAGTGGTACGCGCGGCGCGCGGCCGCTCTGGGCAGCGACGCGCTCGCGCCGCCCAGCGCAGCGGCAAAGGCTTTCGTGGGCGCGGCCATGGACGGCTCGCTCTGGACCGCCACCGGCTTCACGCTGGGCACTGCCGCGCTCGGGCTGCTGCTGGGCGCCGTGCTCGGCATCGCATTGGGGGTGGTGCTCGGGCTCTCGCGCCGCGCGGCGCAGTTGGGCTCCGTCTCCATCGAAGTGCTGCGGCCCGTGCCATCCGTCGCGCTGATTCCGCTCGCGATGCTGGGCTTCGGCTTCGGTGTGCGCATGGAACTGGCCATCGTCGCCTTCGCCACCTTCTGGCCGCTGCTGGTGCTGGTGCAGGCGGCGGTGCAGCAGGTCGAGCCGCGGCTGCTCGAGGTCAGCCGCGTGCTGGGGCTTTCGGCGCGCGAGCGCGCGTTCAAGATCGTGCTGCCGGCCATCGTGCCGCGCCTTTTCGTCGCGCTGCGGCTGGGTGTGGCGGTGGCGCTGGTGGTGGCCGTGACGGTGGAGATCGCGGCCAACCCCAACGGCATGGGCTACGCGATGATGATCGCGCAGCAGAGCTTCGACCCGGCGCTGATGCTCGCCTGGCTGGGCTGGATCGGCGTCGTGGGCTTCGCGGTCAACGCAGGCATGCTGATGCTGCAGCGCGCGGTGTCGCGGCGCATGGGGGTGCCGTCATGAACGACAACCGCATCGGCCTGTACAGGTTCGGCTCACTGGGCGTGCTGCTGGCGCTGGTCGCGCTATGGTGGGTCGCGAGCAATGCCGGCTGGGTGAGCCGCGTGTTCCTGCCGACGCCGCAGGCCACCTTCGCGAGCCTGCTCGAAGGACTGAATCTCTCGGGAAGCGGCGATGGCGGCGGCGAGCTGCTCGGCTTCACGCACGCCACGGTGGGCCGGATGATCGAAGGCTGGCTGCTCGCCTCGCTCTTCGGCGTGCTGCTGGGCGCGGCTATCGGCGTGTCGCCCCAGGTGCGCGCATGGGTGCAGCCGACGCTCGAGTTCATCCGCCCCCTGCCCGCCTCCGCGCTGCTGCCGCTGGCCATCTCCATCTTCGGGCTGAACCCCGGCATGGTGCTCTTCGTGGTGGCTTTCGGCGCGATGTGGCCGGTGCTGCTGGCCACGGTGCACGGCTTCGCGGCCGTGGAGCCGCGCCTCGCGGAAGTGGCGCGCTGCCTGCAGATGTCGCGCGCGGCGTACATCTGGAAGATGGGCCTTCCCAACGCGATGCCCGACATCCTGGCCGGCATGCGGCTGGCGCTGACCATCGCGCTGATCGTCGCGGTGGTGGGCGAGATGATCGCCTCGCAAAGCGGCCTGGGCCAGGCCATCCTGCTGGCCGCGCGCGCCTTCCGTGCAAGCGACCTGTTCGCCGGCATCGTGCTGCTCGGCCTCATCGGCTTCGTGAGCAATGCGCTGCTGGCCTTCGCGGAACAGCGCCTGCTGCGCTGGCAGCGCCCCTGATTCCTTCGTCTTCTTCCAACACGTACACCCCACAAGGAGTTCCCATGCCACGCAAATTCGTCGACCTCTCGATCTTTCTCGAGAACGATGTGCTCTCCGACCCACCGGCCTTCGCGCCGAAGATCCAGTACTTCACGCACGAGCAGACCTACGAGCAGATCGAGCCCTTCTTTCCCGGCCTGAAAAAGGAAGACCTGCCCGACGGCGAAGGCTGGGCCGTGGAGCTGGTGCAGCTGTCGACGCACAACGGCACGCACCTCGACGCGCCCTATCACTTCCACTCGACCATGGACAAGGCGCTGGGCGAGAAGAAGCCCGCCATCGCGATCCACGACGTGCCGCTCGAGTGGTGCTTCCAGCCCGGCGTGAAGCTCGACTTCCGCCACTTCGCCGACGGCTATGTAGTGACGGCCGCCGACGTCGAGGCCGAGCTCAAGCGCATCGGCCACACGCTGAGCCCGCTGGAGATCGTGGTGGTCAACACCCGCGCGGGCTCGCGCTACGGCCACCCCGACTACGTGTCGGCCGGCGCCGGCATGGGCTACGAGGCGACGATGTACCTGCTGGAGCGCGGCGTTCGCCTCACGGGCACCGACGCATGGAGCTGGGACGCACCCTTCGTGCACACCGCGAAGAAGTACGGCGAGACGCAGGACGCCTCGCTGATCTGGGAAGGCCACAAGGCCGGCCGCGACATCGGCTACTGCCACATCGAGAAGCTGCACAACCTGGAGGCGCTGCCGCCCACGGGCTTCTACATCAGCTGCTTTCCGCACAAGATCCGCGGCGCTTCGGCCGGATGGACGCGCGCGGTCGCCATCTTCGACGACGCGCTGATGGCGTCGGCATGAGGCACGGCTCATGAGCGTTGCACTCAACCACACGCACGACGTTCACGCGCGCAGCTGGGTCGAATCGGCCAATGCGACGGACAGCGACTTTCCGATCCAGAACCTGCCGCATGCGGTGTTCCGCCGTGCCGGCAGCGCGGAGGCTTTTCGCGGCGGCGTCGCGATCGGCGACCAGGTGCTGGACCTGGCCGCGCTCGTCACCAAGCAGCAGCTCGACGGCCTCGCGCTCGACGCTGCGAAGGCGGCCGCGCTGCCGGCGCTCAACGACTTCTTCGCGCTCGGCAACCCCGCATGGAAGGCGCTGCGCCACGCGCTCTTCGATCTGCTGAAGAACAACGCGCCCATCGCCGCAGTGCAGGCCGTGCGCGAATGCCTCGTGCCGCAGGCCGAGGCCGAATACACCGTGCCCGCGCGCATCGGCGACTACACCGACTTCTACACCTCGATCGACCACGCGCTGAACATCAGCCGCCTGATGAACCCGGACGGCGATGTGACGCCCAACTTCCGATGGATTCCGATCGCGTACCACGGGCGCGTGTCGACCATCGGCGTGAGCGGCCAGCGCTTCCATCGGCCGATGGGGCAGGCGATGGCGCCCGGCGCGAAAGCGCCCACCTATCAGGCATGCGCGCGGCTCGACTACGAGCTGGAACTCGGCGTGTGGATCGGCAAGGGCAACGCACAGGACGACGCGATTGCGCTCGAACACGCGGACGAACACATCTTCGGCATCTGCCTGCTCAACGACTGGTCGGCGCGCGACATCCAGTTCTGGGAAATGGCGCCGCTCGGGCCCTTCCTCGCAAAGAACTTCGCCACCACCATTTCGCCGTGGATCGTGACCATGGAAGCGCTCGCGCCCTACCGCCAGGCATGGACCCGCCCGTCGAACGAGCCCCAGCCGCTGGCCTACCTGGAGCACGCGACGAACCGCGAGAGCGGCGCGCTCGACATCCGGCTGGAGGTGTGGCTCGAAAGCGAAAAGGCACGCAGGGATAAGACCGGGCCCTCGCGCCTGTCCTCCACCAGCTTCAGGCATCAGTACTGGACCGTCGCCCAGATGGTGGCGCACCACACCATGGGCGGCTGCAGCCTGAACCCCGGCGACCTGTTCGGCAGCGGCACGATCTCCGGTCCCGGTGAGGGCGAAGCCGGCGCGATCATCGAGTTGACCCGCGCTGGGCAAAGCCCGGTGAAGCTGGCCAACGGCGAACAGCGCGGCTTCCTGGAAGACGGCGACGCGGTGCTGCTGCGCGGCTGGTGCGAGAAGCCGGGGCATGCGCGCATCGGGTTCGGGGAGAGCCGGGGGATGGTGTTGGCGGCAAAAGGCTGAGCTGAAGCGCCAAAGAAAAAGGCCACCTGATGAGGTGGCCTTTTCTGCGATCTGGAGCGGGAAAAGAGTCTCGAACTCTCGACCTCAACCTTGGCAAGGTTGCGCTCTACCAACTGAGCTATTCCCGCGTGAGCCTCAGATTATATAGCGATCTTTGACGGATTTGCCTGGATCCCAGAAAAAAGTTCTTTTTTCCCCTTTTTCCCTTGCCGGAGTGATTTCAGGCGTCGAACACCATCGAGCGGTGCATCGACACGCCCGCCATCAGCCCGTCCGCCGATGCCATCGTGGCGTTGGAGAACATCATCGCCAGATCGCCCGCGCCGTAGACGCCGGGCACGGTCGTCATCTTCATCGCGTCGACGCGCAGCACCTTGCCGAGCGGGCCGTCGTCGAAGGCGCAGCCCAGCCGCTCGGCCAGCGGACTCGCGGGCCGCGTGCGCGGCGCCACGTAGAGCGCCTCGATGGGCACCAGCCTGCCGTCACCGATGCGCGCACCGGTCAATTCTTGCCCCTCGCCTTCAAGGCCGGCGATGCGCCCGGGTTCGATGATCACGCCACGCGCCTGCAGCTTCGCGCGCGCGTCGGCATCGGGCCCTTCGCCGCCATGCAGGAAGAGCGTGGTCGGGCCCCATTCGGCGATCAGCAGCGCATGGTCCGGCGGCTGCGCGCCGTGGTGATAGAGCACGCCCAGCTGGCGCCCGCTGAACTCGTAGCCGTGGCAATAGGGACAGTGCAGCACGCTCGAGCCCCAGCGTTCGCCGATGCCGGAAATCTCCGGCAGGCCGTCCTGCACGCCATAGGCCAGCAGCAGCTTGCCGGCCGAGCGGCGCTCGCCGTTGCTCAGCGATACGGTGAATCCACCTGCCTCCTCGGCACCCGCATCCACCACGGCCGCCTCGACGAACTCGACGCTGGGATACGCAAGCAGCTTCTCGCGCGCATCCGCAATCATCTTCAGGGGCGGCACGCCGTCCTGCCCGAAGAAGCCGTGCGACGCGGCCGCGAAGCGGTTGCGCGGCGCGCCGGTGTCGACGACGCAGACCTTGCGCCGCGCCCGTGCAAGCTGCATCGCAGCGGAAAGGCCGGCAAAGCTGCCGCCCACGATCAGAGCGTCATGACGCATGTTCGATGTCCTTCGATGTGAAGCCGCCGCCTGTCATGCGACGATGAAAGTCCCTGGAAAGATCGGCCAGCGTGATGCTGTTGAAGCGCCTGAGCAGCAGCGCCTCGGCCTCGTCGCAGACGCCGTCGAGCGCCGCGTTCACCGCCTGCTCGACGATGCACCCCGGGCTCTCGGTGCGGTTGCCCATGGCCAGCAGCGCGGGCGCGCCCGCCGCGTTGTGGACGTCGCCCAGCGTCACCGCCGACAAGGTGCACGACAGCACCCACCCGCCGCCATGCCCCTTGGCCGAACTCACGAACCCCGCCTGCCGCAGGCCGGCCATGAGTCGGCGCACGACCACCGGGTTGGTCTGCATCGCAACCGCGAGCGACTCGGAGGTGACGGGCGTCTTCATTTCGGCCATGTGCAACAGCACGTGGAGGACGGCTGAGAGCTTGCTGTCTCGTTTCATGCAACATTATTAGTTGCATAAATATCTGAAGGCAGTCGGACTGATGCTGAAGCCTTTCGCAAAGTGGGGCTTTGGAGCGAGACAAGAGCTGTGATCAACGCTTGAAAGCCCTCTTGTGTGTGCCGACTGCCGCGTGTAGATTTCTCTTTGCTTGGGCTAAAGGGTGCACTCGTCAAGAGCGGAACCACGGTGACGTGGCTCGTGGAAATCGAAAGATTTCTGGCATCTGCCGGGACATGGAGTCTTCGCGAAAGACTTTATTTCTAGCGACGAAGTCGTCGCGATGATTCCTTGTCTTGGCAGCTTCGGCTTCAGGCGAGTTTGAAGCCGAAAACTAGTGGTCCAGAGGTAAAACTGCTGGCGCTCTCCCACTTTCTCCAACTCGGACGAGAGGCCTCGCATGTTGCGGGGCCGGGTTGAAGAAGGAGTCATGACATGACGAAGAAGAAGCGTAGGCGCCCAAGTCGCCAGCGGACATCGATGAAGCCGATGGTTAGCCAGATTGCACGGGGTGTGGTGTGGATCGCAAGGTTCGTTTACCTCCTCCTGGAAATCTGGGACAAGCTGAGGGATGTCCTCTGGTCCACATATTCAGTGCATGGGGACCTTGGTGACATCAAGTGCATCAAACATGCATGAATCCTGCCTTGCATGCCTTCTGACGTGAGGGCTACTTGTCCGCCCCAGGAAGCTGTCTGATCAACGAAAGTCTGCTCTACAAGATCAGAAGCAGACGGAAACTGGCAGACGTTCTTTTTTCCAGTCTTCCGAAACTGGAAGCGCTGGCAAATCAAGGGGACAACTACCGGAGTTTCGAATTGGTGTACGCCGGGAAGAAGAGAGCCGTAGAGCTTCCCAAGCCCGCATTGGCACGACTCCACAGACGGATCTTCCAGATACTTGAATGCATCGAGAAGCCGGACTATTTGCACTCAAGTTGCAGGCAGCGCTCGTACATCACGAACGCTCAAGTGCATGTCGGTTCGGTGCCTCTCGTCAAACTCGACATAAAGAAGTTCTACGCCTCGGTCTCGTCCGCCCGCGTGTATCGATTCTTTCGCATCGGCCTTGAATGCAGCCCCGATGTGGCGGCTCTCTTGGCAAAGCTCTGCACCGCGAACGGCCACCTCCCTATAGGAAGCAGCGCCAGCCAACTGCTGGCCTTTTTCTCAGCGAAACCGATGTTTGACGAACTGCACAGACATTCGGTCACGCACGAAGTCAGAGACAGTTGCTACGTGGACGACCTGACATGGTCAGGGGTGAACGCAACGCCTCGCTTCCTCTGGGCAGCCAAGCAAATAGTCCACCACCATGGGTTCAAGTACCACGGTGATCGCGTCTACACAGCGAGCCAGCCCAAGCTCGTGACCGGTGTCTTGATCACAGGAGATCGCATTGCCGTTCAGCCGAGGCGCGAGCTTGAGCTATGGAGGGCAATCAACACACTGGCAATGCAGGAGCCGACCGAGAGACTGCGGATGATCAACAGTCTCATCGGCAAGGCCGTGGCAAATGCGCAGGTTGATGAACGCTTTCTTTCACGCGTGCGGCAACTTCGGGCTTACAAGACAAAGATGCAGCGCTAGGGCCAGGCGAGCAGTCGGACCGACTGTTATCGTCGGTTGCCGTCGAACACGCCATCCGATGACCGCGCTCACACCTTCGTCAAGCCTCCTCGACGCCGCCCTGCGCGGCGTACTGCTGGCCCTGCTGCTCGTGCTCACGCTGATCCTCGGCCGCGACCGCCCTCGCCTGCCGGCGGCGCGCGCAGGCGTGTTGCTCGCGCTGGGGCTGTGCATCCAGGTCGTCGGCTCCACGCCGATGTTCGAAGCCTCCGTGCCGCGCACATGGCAGGCGCCCTTCGTCGCGGTCTCCGTCGGCAACGCGGTGCTGTTCTGGGTGTTCGTCCGGGCGCTGTTCGACGACGACTTCGCCCTGCGGCCGGTGCACGTCGCCTCATGGCTGGCCGTGGCGGCGCTGGCGGCGCTCAACTGCGCGATCGTCGCGGGCAGCGCCTCGGTGCTCGCGCCGGTCATCATGGGTATCCAGCGCGCCGTGCCGCTGTTGTTCGCGGTGCTGGCCGCGATGGCGGCGGCTTCGCAATGGCGCGCGGACCTGGTGGAAGGCCGGCGCCGGCTGCGCGTGTTCATTGTGGTGGCGGGCGTCGGCTACAGCCTCGGGATGCTGGCCGTGCGGCTGGCCTCGCCGCGCGGACAGCTCTCGGGCCCTTCCGCCACGGCCGACGTGGCGATGCTGCTGCTGATCGTGGCGGTGGTGGCGTGGCGGATGGTCCGGCTGGCGGGGTCTGAGCTCTTTCCGGCGGCGCAGGCACCGGCCGCGATCCCGCTGTTGATGCCGGACCCGCTGCCCCCACCGCCGGCACCGCAACCTCCCGTCGAAGCACCGGCCGATCCCCCGCCCCCTGAACCGGAACCCGGGCCAGCCTCCGACCCCGCCGAAGACCGCCTCGCCGATTCCCTCCACCACGCCATGGCGGTCGAGCACGCCTACCGCAGCGAAGACCTGAGCATCGCCGCCCTTGCCGCCCGGCTCTCGGTGCCCGAGTACCGCTTGCGCCGCCTCATCAACCAGCGGCTGGGCCATCGGAATTTCAACGCCTACGTCAACGGCTTCCGGCTGGCCGAGGCGATGGCGGCGCTGGCCGATCCGTCGAAACGCGAGCTGCCGGTGCTGACGATCGCTCTGACCGCGGGCTTCCAGTCCATCGGCCCGTTCAACCGCGCCTTCAAGGCCGCCACGGGCCTCACGCCCACCGAATTCCGCAGGAAGAAGCTGGCCGAATCCTGAAATCTCTGGCCGAAAACTGGCGCTCGCGGCTTTCGGCAAGACCGGGCAGCAGCACCCCGGCATCGTGTGGGCTTCCAAAGACAAGGAACCAACGATGCGACGTTCTTCTTCTCTCTTCTTCCTGTTTCTCGCGTTTTTCTGCGGTTGGACGCGGGCCTCGATGGGCATGGCGGAGCTTCCCGCCGCGCCCGGCGACGGCCCGGTCACGGTGTTCTATCCCTCGGCCGACGCAGCCCGACCGACCCAGCGCGCCCGCTTCACGCTCGACTTGGCCGTGCAAGGCGCGCCAGTGCCCGGCAATGGCCGGCTGGTGATCGTTTCGCACGGCTCGGGCGGCGCGCCGTGGGTGCATGTGGACATCGCGCGCAGCCTGGTCGAGGCCGGCTTCGTCGTCGCCATGCCCGAGCACAAGGCCGACAACTACAAGGACGACAGTGACCCCGGCCCCGACAGCTGGGCGATGCGCCCAGCCGAGGTTTCGCGCGCCATCGACGCGGTGGCACGCGACCCGCGCTTCGCGCCGATGCTGCGGCTCGACAAGGTCGGGATGTACGGCATGTCGGCGGGCGGCCACACGGCCCTGAGCCTGGCCGGCGGGCGCTGGTCGCCGGCCGCCTTCGCGCGGCATTGCGAGGCGAACCTGGTGGACGACTTCCAGTCCTGCGTCGGCCTCATCACGCGGCTGACCGGTGGCCCGCTGGACGGCATCAGGAAATGGGGGGCGCTCTTCGTCATACGCCACCGCTTCGGCGATGACGTCGCGCCGCGCGAGCACACCGATCCACGAATCGCGGCCATCGTGGCGGGCGTGCCTTCCTCGGCCGATTTCGACATGGCCTCGCTGGCCGATCCGCGCGTGCCGCTGGGCCTCATCACCGCCGGGCAGGACCGCTGGCTGATCCCGCGCTTTCACAGCGACCGCGTGCTCGCGGCCTGCCTGCCGCGCTGCGAGCTGATCGCCGGCATGCCCACCGGCGGCCACGGCGCGCTGCTCTCGCCACCCCCGCCAGGACTGAGCGGGCTGATCGGCGACATGCTCGACGACTCACCGGGCTTCGACCGCCAGAACGTGTTGCCGGATGTGAACACGAAGACAACGGCTTTCTTCCGTAAGCATCTGTTGCCTTGATGGGCCGAACGTCGATCCGGGGGCCTAACGCACGAGCCCCCGATTTCGCCGACGGCCGATTCCCACGCGAGCGGGCGAAAGCGGCGCACATGGCGACAGATCGCCGCACAGCCATGGTTGCACCCGGATCGATCGAACCCGATCGGTCCATGAAACCGTGACCATGCAACGAAAGGAACAGTCACCCATGAAGCAACAGCATCAACACAAGCGCATCGTCCTCGGCACCCTGCTCGCAGGCATGCTGGCCATCGGCGGCGTCGCCCAGGCGCAAGGCGTCGGGGTGGGCGTAGGGGTCAATGCCGACGTGAATGCCTCGGGCTCCACCGCAGGCACACGCGGCGGTGCGGGTGCGGCAACCGGCGCCAACGCCGGTGCCGGCGCGAACACCAATGCCGGCGGCGCAGTGAGCGGCGCCACGGGCACGGCCGGCAATGCCGTCGGCGGCGTGCTGGGCGGCGCTACCGGCGCGGTGGGCGGAGCAACGAATGCCGTGGGCGGCGTGACCAACACCGTGGGCGGTACGCTCGAAGGCGCGACAGGGGCTGTCGGCTCGGCCGGCGGCGCGGTGAAGGCACCTGCCGTAGGCGCGAAGGCTCACGGCAAGGCCCAGGGTTCGGGCGCTGTCGACATCAAGAAGTAACGACGGCAGCAGCCCGATGACAAAGGCCCGCGGCGCCGGAGCGCCGCGGGCCTTTTCACGTTCTGTCGCCTGATTCCGTCGCCTGGTCGGCCGGCTTGAGCTTGAACAGGCTCGTGACCTCGGCATCGAGCACCATCAGCTCGCGCTGGTTGAAGAGCCGCCAGCGCCAGCGCAGGATGCCCAGCGTCGGTCGCTTCTCTGAACGGCGCACCTCGATCACGTCGGCCACCAGCCGCAGCGCGTCTCCCGGGCGGACCGGGTTGGGCCAGCGCACATGCTCCAGCCCCGGCGATGCGAAAGATTCGGAACCGGCCAACGCCGCCTCCACCACCAGCCGCATCGCGATGGAGCAGGTATGCCAGCCGCTTGCGATGAGCCCGCCGAAGGGGCTGTCGGCCGCCGCTTGCGCATCGGTGTGGAACCACTGCGGGTCGTAGGCCCGCGCGAACTGCAGAAGCTCGGCCTCTGTGAGCACATAGGGCCCGGCCTCGATGACCTGGCCCGCGTGGAAGTCGGCGAACTTCATCCGCCGCGGCTCAGTAGGTCTCGAGATGCAGGCGGCCTTCGCGCTTCAGCGCGGCGCCCACCGTGTCCCAGTCGAGCCCGGCTTCCTTCGCCACGTCGCGCAGCGCGAGCACCACGCCTTCTTCCATGCTCTTGAGCCCGCACACGTAGAAGTGGCTGGCCCCGTCCTTCAGCAGCGCGGCCAGGTCGGCGGCGCGCTCGCGCATCAGGTCCTGCACGTAGCGCTTGGGTTGACCCGGCGTGCGCGAGAACGCGAGGTTGATGTCGATGAAGTCCTTGGGCAGCGACTGCAGAGGGCCGAAGTACGGCAGCTCCTGCTGCGTGCGCGCGCCGAAGAACAGCATCAGCTTGCCGCCTTCGAACTTGCCGCTCTTGCGCAGCCGGCGGCGCCACTCGGTCATGGCGCGCATCGGGGCGCTGCCGGTGCCGGTGCAGATCATCACGAGGTGCGACTTCGGATGGTTCGGCATCAGGAACGAGGCGCCGAAGGGCCCCACCACCTGCACCGTGTCGCCCACCTTCAGGTCGCACACGTAGTTGGAGCACACGCCGCGCACGGGCGTGCCGTCGTGGTCCTCGGTCACACGCTTCACGGTAAGCGAGACATTGTTGTAGCCGGGGCGCTCGCCGTTGCGGGGGCTGGCCACCGAGTATTGGCGCGCATGGTGGCGCTTGCCCATGGCGTCGGTGCCGGGCGGCACGATGCCAATCGACTGGCCCTCGAGCACCGGGAACGGCAGCGCGCCGAAGTCGAGCACGATGTGGTGCGTCTCGCTGTCGAAGCCAGCCTCGGTGCAGTTGTAGTTGCCCACCACGGTGGCGGTGGTCGGCGTCTTCGGCGGAAAGAGGTTGGTGTAGGCGTGCGCGGCCGACCAGGGCGGCACGGTGGCGCCGTACTGCGCGGAGTTGAAGGCCGGCTCGAGCGTTTCGACCGCGGCCTGGGTTTGCGCTTGTGCCTGCGTCTGGGCGGGAGGCGCGGCTTCCGCGCCCGCCGACACGCCGGCCGCTTCGAGCTCCTCGGGCGAGAGTTCGGCGGGCAGCGATTCCCAGGTGAACTGCTCCTCGATGGAGTACGCGCGCACCAGCGGCATGGTGCGCCAGTTGTCGATCGAGCCCGTGGGGCACGGCGAGATGCAGGCCATGCAGCCATTGCAGACGTCGGCGCGCACGACGTAGTTGTTGTCGTCGTGCGTGATCGCGTTGACCGGGCAGGTGGCCTCGCAGGTGTTGCAGCGGATGCAGATCTCGGGGTCGATCAGGTGCTGCTTGATGACTCCGGCTTCGACGGCCATGTCCATGTTCTTTCTCCTTTCCCTCTCCCCTTGGGGAGAGGGTCAGGGTGAGGGGGCAGCAGCTTGTCGTGGGGACGCTGCCACCCTCACCCCCGCCCTCTTCCCGAGGGGAGAGGGAGTCATACCCCAATTGCAGATCAACCGAACCGCACGTACTCGAAATCCACCGGCTGGCGGTTGATGCCCATCACCGGCGGCGAGATCCAGCCGGCGAACTTGCCCGGCTCCACCACGCGGCCCATCAACGATGCCACGAAAGCGAAGTCTTCGGCACTGGGCAACCACTCGTCGCGCTTGGCGGCCCATTCCACGTCGTTCACCACGCGGCCCTCGGGCGACATCTTGATGCCGGCGAGCGCGCCGATCTGGCGGTTGAACGCCTTGTGCGGCACCACCAGGCGGGTCGGGATGCCAGCTTTTTCCAGCACCTTGTTCCAGCGGCCCACGCCGGCCACCGAGTCCTTGATGAAGTCGTCGCGCAGCACTTCGTTCAGCGCGTTGAGCATCGGCACTTCCTTCTCGACGAGCTGGCCGTCCTTCACCTCGAGCACCTTGTAGGTCTGGCCCTTGAGCACGTGATCGTCGGTGCGCTTGCCTTCTTCGTAGCGGCCCTTCAGGCCCGAGCTGTAGAAGATGGCGGCGTTGCTCGACTGGTCGGCGCCGAACAGGTCGATGGTCACGCTGTAGTGGAAGTTCAGGTAGCGCTGGATGGTGCCCAGGTCGATGCAGCCGGCCGCGCGCACCTTCTGCGGGTCGTCGGTCTTCAGCTCGTTCATGACCTGCGCGGTGCGTGCGATGACGCGCGACACGCCGCTCTCGCCCACGAACATGTGGTGCGCTTCCTCGGTCAGCATGAACTTCGTGGTGCGCGCCAGCGGGTCGAAGGCGCTCTCGGCCAGCGCCGACAGCTGGAACTTGCCGTCGCGGTCGGTGAAGTACGTGAACATGAAGAACGCGAGCCAGTCGGGCGTGCGCTCGTTGAAGGCACCCAGAATGCGCGGGTTGTTCTCGTCGCCCGAGGTGCGCTGCAGCAGCGCCTCGGCTTCCTCGCGGCCATCGCGGCCGAAGTGCTTGTGCAGCAGGTAGACCATGGCCCACAGGTGGCGGCCCTCTTCCACGTTGATCTGGAACAGGTTGCGCAGGTCGTACATGCTGGGCGCCGTGAGGCCCAGGTGGCGCTGCTGCTCCACCGACGCGGGCTCGGTGTCGCCCTGCGTCACGATGATGCGGCGCAGGTTGGCGCGGTGCTCGCCGGGCACGTCCTGCCAGGCCTTTTCGCCCTTGTGGTCGCCGAAGTGGATCTCGCGGTTGGCGTCGCCCGGGTTCAGGAAGATGCCCCAGCGGTAGTCGCGCATCTTCACGTGGCCGAACTGCGCCCAGCCCTGCGGATCGACGCTCACCGCCGTGCGCAGGTACACCTCGTGGTTGGTGGAGCCCTCGGGGCCCACGTCGTCCCACCAGTTGATGAAGTTCGGCTGCCAGCCTTCGAGCGCACGCTGCAGCGTGCGGTCTTCGCCGAGGTTGACGTTGTTGGGGATCTTCTCGCTGTAGTTGATCGTGCTCATGGGGGGTTCCTTCCGAATACACACAAACTCGGGACCGAACGCAGAAGTCGCGAAGGTTTCGCAGAAGCCGCAGAAGAAAAACCAGGGAAGGTTCTCGTGATTCTTCTTCTGCGGCTTCTGCGTAGCTTTTGTCTTCCTTCTGCGTTCGGCTGTTCTTGTCTCTTCCTGTGGTCCTGTATTTGCCTCAGACCCGGTTCAAATCGAAGCCGGCTTTCTGGCCGGTGCCGTAGACCTTCAGCGCGCCCTTCTCGCCGACGGCGTTGGGGCGGTTGAAGATCCAGTTCTGCCAGGCCGAGAGGCGGCCGAAGATGCGGGTGACCATGTTCTCCTTGCTCGCGAAGCGCAGGTTGGCTTCCAGGCCGGTGAGCGAGTCGGGCGACATCGCGGCGCGTTCCTCGATGGCGATGCGGATTTCGTCGTCCCAGTCGATGTCGTCGGGGGCGGCGGTCACCAGGCCCAGCTTCAGCGCCTCGTCGGCATCGAGCGCCTTGCCGGCGGCGGCGCGAGCGGCTTCCAGCGGCGCGGCTTCTTCATAGAAGCGGCGCTGCAGGCGGCTCTGGTCGTTCACCATCGGGAAGAAGCCGAAGTTGAACTCGTCCAGCGTGAGCCTGGGCGCGCGATCGGCGTCGTCGGGCAGCGCGAGCATGTAGGCGCGGTCGGCCGCGAAGGCCAGTTCGGCCAGCGTGCCGGCGAAGCAGGAGCCGGCTTCGATCAGCGCGAACAGGCTGCGCGAGGACACGTCCAGGCGCGCCAGCGTTCGGCGTAGCGCGCCGATGGTCTCGCGCACCAGCCAGTGGTCCTTGTTGGCGAGCATCACGGCGTCCGACGCGAGCACGGCGGCAGCGTCACCCTCGGTCTTGAGCAGCCAGGTGCCGATGTCGAGCTCGTTGGTGCGCAGGTTCAGGATGGCGTCGTCGAGTTCGCGGCACATCGCCAGCGGCCACCATGCGGCGCCGGCTGCCTCGATGGCGGCGATGTCCGACGGCTGCGCGCCGGTGGGCGCCTTCACTGTGATGGTGGCGGTGCGCTTGCTGCGGTCGATCCGTACGTCGACGTTCGCGTACGAGATGCCGTCGGCGCTGTCGGTGCGCTCCAGGCGGGTCAGTGCCACGCCCTTGCCGTTGGCCGGGCGGTCGCTGCCGGCGGCGAGCTGCGCGGCGCGCTCCTGCACGGCGGCCGCGAACTGCGCGGGCTTGGCCACGGCGTCGACCAGGCGCCAGTCGACCGCGCGCTGGCCGCGCACGCCTTCGACGCTGGTACAGAAGATGTCGGCGAGGTCATGGCGCACGTGGCGCTTGTCGGTCACGCGGGTCAGGCCGCCGGTGCCGGGCAGCACGCCCAGCAGCGGCACTTCGGGCAGCGAGACGGCGGAAGAGCGGTCGTCCACCAGCAGGATCTCGTCGCAGGCCAGCGCCAGCTCGTAGCCGCCGCCCGCGCAGGCGCCGTTGACGGCCGCCAGGAACTTCAGGCCCGAGTGCTTCGACGAGTCTTCGATGCCGTTGCGCGTCTCGTTGGTGAACTTGCAGAAGTTCACCTTCCAGGCGTGGCTGGAAACGCCCAGCATGAAGATGTTGGCGCCGGAGCAGAAGATGCGGTCCTTGCCGCTGGTGACGATCACGCTGCGCACCTCGGGGTGCTCGAAGCGCACGCGGTTGAGCGCGTCGTTCAGCTCCACGTCCACGCCCAGGTCGTAGCTGTTGAGCTTGAGCTTGTAGCCGGGGCGGATGCCGCCGTCTTCCGCGATGTCGAGCACGAGGCGCGCGATGGCGCCGTCGAAACTCAGCGACCAGTGGCGGTACTGGCCGGGTTCGGTGCGGTAGTCGACGCGCTGGGGCGCCTGGAGCGTGGTGGTGTCGGTCATGCGGAAGTCTCCTGTGGGGCAGTGTTCGGAAACCGTGAACAGGAAAGATAATGCACTTTCTTGCTCCGATGACATGCATCATGCTGCATGCGCATAGGCAAGTCAATGCCTGCTGCACTTTTTTTCAGATTTGAGGAGTCCGGAAGGCGCCTAGACCAGTCCCATGGACTGGCGGACGGCCGCACGCAGGGCCTGGAAGCTCTGCGGGAGCGTCTTGCCGCTGGTGTCCACCGACAGGTCGGCCTTCGAATAGAAGGCGGCGCGGCCGTTCAGGATGCGGCGCAGGTCTTCCATCGCTTCCTTGCTGGCGGCCATCGGGCGGGTGTCGCCCTGCGCGGCCACGCGGCCCATGTGCTCCTCGGGCGCGGCCTGCAGCCACACGGTGGTGCAGTGCGCGAGCAGCTCGTTGAAGGTGGCCGGGTCGGAGACGATGCCGCCGGGCGTGGCGATCACCACCTCGCTGTAGATCTGCACCGCTTCTTCGAGCGCGCGGCGCTCGTAGCGGCGGTAGGCGTTGGTGCCGTACAGGTCGTGGATCTCGCGCACGCTGCAGCCGGCGAGCTTTTCGATCTCGCGGCTGAGCTCGATGAACGGGATTTCCAGGTCTTCCGCCAGCATCTGCCCCAGCGTCGACTTGCCCGCGCCGCGCAGGCCCACGAGCGCGATGCGCCGGTGCCGCGCCGGGTCGACCGAGGCGGTGCCCAGCAGCTCGCCGATGGCCACGCGCACGCGGCGCAGGTCGGCCTCGCTGCGGTTCTCGAGCAGTTCCCGGATGAGCAGCCACTCTGGCGAGCTGGTGGTCACGTCGCCCACGAGCTCGGCCAGCGAGCAGTGCAGCGCGCCAGCCACCTGTTGCAGCACCAGGATCGATGCGTTGCCGATGCCGTATTCGAGATTGGCCAGATGGCGCTCCGACACGTCGGCCGCGACGGCCACCGCCTTGCGCGTGAGCCCGCGCTGCGCGCGCAGGTTGCGCACGCGGTCGCCCAGCGCCGACAGCAGCGGATTCTTCGCCTCCCCGGCGACGGCCTGGCCTGGCGCGCCGTTGCCGCTTTCAGGCGCGGCGGCCAGCGCCGCGTCTACATGCTCGTTCATGCAATTCCTCGTTCTTCGCCGGGATTGTGCGCGCTCAGGGTAAACACCATAGATGCACTATATTGCTTGACACTCATTGTCTCGATGCTTATTGTTCGGCCACACGCAAGATACTGCACACTCAGTGATCCTGCAAGGTAGTTCCAAAGTTCGAGGCCCCACGATGTCCGACAGCAGCAGCACTCCCGCCACCGGCAAGGAAGCATTTCACCAGCTGATCGCCGGCCTGACCGCCGAAATCGCCGGCAAACCGCTCGACGGCGAGCTCGACCGGTGGCTCAACGCCCACCACGGCGCCGGCAGCGCCAGCTTCGAGCGGCTGCGCCAGGCCTGTATCGGCGGCGTCGCCGAAGGCTGGCTCTGCGAGCGCGAAGGCGGCGGCATCAGGTACGGCCGCGTCTTCAGGGCCGAAGACGCGCTGCACCGCTTCTCGGTCGACGTGGTCGACATGCAGGACATCGCCGGCCCGCACCACACCCATCCCAACGGCGAGATCGACCTGATCATGCCGCTCGACGGCGCCGCCGCCACCTTCGACGGCCGGCCCGCGGGCTGGTGCGTCTACGGCCCCGGCACCGCGCATCGCCCGACCGTGGCCCAGGGCCGCGCGCTCGTCCTTTATCTGCTGCCCGAGGGGCAGATCAAGTTCACCCAATGACCGAACTTCTTCCCAACTATGTCGCCGGCCGCTGGCAAAGCGGTTCAGGCGCAGGCACGCCTCTTTTCGACCCGGTACTGGGCACCGAGCTCGCCCGCGTCGATGCCACCGGCCTGGACCTGCCGGCCGCCTTCGCCTTCGCACGCGAACAGGGCGGCAGCGCGTTGCGCGCCCTCACCTACCGCCAGCGCGCGGGGCTGCTTGCGGCCGTGGTGAAGGTGCTGCAGGCCAACCGCGACGCGTATTACGAGATCGCCACCGCCAACTCCGGCACGGTGAAGAACGACTCGGCCGTGGACATCGACGGCGCGATTTTCACGCTCGGCCAGTACGCCAAGTGGGGCGATGCGCTCGGCGACGTGCGCGCGCTGCGCGACGGCGACGCGGTGAAGCTCGGCAAGGAGCCGGTGTTCCAGTCGCAGCACCTGCAGGTGCCGACGCAGGGCGTGGCGCTGTTCATCAACGCATTCAACTTCCCCTCCTGGGGCCTGTGGGAGAAGGCGGCGCCCGCGCTGCTCTCCGGCGTGCCGGTGATCGTGAAGCCCGCCACGGCCACCGCCTGGCTCACCCAGCGCATGGTGAAGGACGTGGTCGACGCGGGCGTGCTGCCGGCCGGCGCGCTTTCCATCGTGTGCGGCAGCTCGGCCGGCCTGATGGATGCGCTGCAGCCCTTCGACGTGGCCTCCTTCACCGGTTCGGCCGAGACGGCGGCGGTGATCCGCTCGCACCCGGCCGTGGCCCAGCGCTCGGTGCGCGTGAACATCGAGGCCGACAGCCTCAACAGCGCCCTGCTGCTGCCCGGCGCCGCGCCCGGCAGCGACGCGTTCAACCTGCTCGTGCGCGAAGTGGTGCGCGAGATGACGGTGAAGTCGGGCCAGAAGTGCACCGCCATCCGCCGCATCCTGGTGCCGGCGGAGCTCTATGACGCGGCGGCCGAGGCCATCGGCGCCAGGCTCGCGGGCATCACTGTCGGCAATCCGCGCAACGAGAGCGTGCGCATGGGTTCGCTGGTGAGCCGCGCGCAGCTGGATTCGGTGCGTGAAGGACTGGCTGCGCTGTCCGCGCAGGCCACCGTGCTGCAGGACGGCCGCGACAAGCCCCTGGTCGACGCCGACCCGGCCATTGCCGCCTGCATCGGCCCCGTGCTGCTGGGCGCGCGCGACGCCGACGCAGCGCAGCAGGTGCACGACGTGGAAGTGTTCGGCCCCGTCGCCACGCTGCTGCCCTACCGCAACCTCGCGCACGGCATCGCACTGGCGCATCGCGGCCAGGGCTCGCTCGTCACCTCCATATATGGAAGCGACGACGCGGCACTGGCGCAGGCCGCGCTCGCGGTGGCCCCTAGCCACGGCCGCGTGCACGTCGTCAGCCCCGAAGTGGCGCAGGCCCACACCGGCCACGGCAACGTGATGCCGATGTCGCTGCACGGCGGCCCCGGCCGCGCGGGCGGCGGCGCCGAGTTGGGCGGACTGCGCGCGCTCGACTTCTATCACCGCCGCGCCGCGGTGCAGGCGAGCCCCGGCGTGATCGCCGCGCTCGGCCTCTAGAAAAGAACACGGCCGAAGGAGACAAGACCATGACCCCGCCCCCACGATTCAACTTCGCCGGACACCTGTTCGACCTCAACCGCGAACGCGCCGCGCGCACCGCCTACATCGACGACCGCGGCACGCTGAGCTACGGCCAGCTCGAGGAGCGCTCGCGCCGGCTGGCCGCCGCGCTGCAGGCCGCCGGCATCCGGCGCGAGGAGCGCGTGCTGCTGCTGATGCTCGACGGCAACGACTGGCCCGTGAGCTTTCTCGGCAGCCTCTACGCCGGCGCGGTGCCGGTGGCGGTCAACACGCTGCTCACGCCCGACGACTACGCCTACATGCTCGACCACAGCCGCGCGCAGGCGGTGCTGGTGTCGGGCGCGCTGCTGCCCACGCTGCAGGAGGCGATGTCGCGCGGCGGGCACGAGGTGCGCGCGCTCTTCGTGTCGCAGCCCGCCGGCGCGTTGCCCGAAGGCGCACAGGAATTCGACGCCGCGCTCGCCGCCGTCGAACCGCTCGCGGCACCAGTGACCACGGCTTCCGACGACCCGGGCTTCTGGCTGTATTCCTCCGGCTCCACCGGCAAGCCGAAGGGCACGGTCCACACGCACGCCAACCTGTGGTGGACGGCCGAGCTCTACGGCAAGCCGGTGCTCGGCCTGACCGAGGACGACGTCTGCTTCTCGGCCGCCAAGATGTACTTCGCCTACGGCCTGGGCAATGCGCTGACCTTTCCGCTCTCGGTGGGCGCCACCGTGGTGCTGATGGCCGAGCGCCCCACGCCCGACGCCACCTTCCGCCGCTGGGTGGAACACAAGCCGACCGTGTTCTTCGGCGCGCCCACGGGCTTCGCGGGCATGCTCGCCTCGCCCAGGCTGCCCGCGCGCGAAGCGGTGGCGCTGCGCATGTGCTCCTCGGCCGGCGAGGCGCTGCCGGGCGAGATCGCGCAGCGCTTCAAGCAGCACTTCGGCTGCGAGATCATCGACGGCATCGGCTCCACCGAGATGCTGCACATCTTCATCTCCAACCGCCCCGGCGACGTGCGCTACGGCACCACCGGCCGGCCGGTGGAGGGCTACGAGGTCGAGCTGCGCGGCGAGGACGGCCGCCCCGTGCCCGACGGCGAGGTAGGCGACCTCTACATCCGCGGCCCGAGCTCGGCGCTGATGTACTGGGCCAACCGCGAGAAGTCGCGCGAGACCTTCCAGGGCGGCTGGACCAAGAGCGGCGACAAGTACACCCGCGACGCTGACGGCTATTTCACCTACGCCGGGCGCAGCGACGACATGCTCAAGGTCAGCGGCATCTACGTCTCGCCCTTCGAGGTCGAGGCCACGCTGATGCAGCACCCGGCCGTGCTCGAGGCGGCGGTGATCGGCAAGGAAGACGCCGACGGCCTGACCAAGACCAAGGCCTTCGTGGTGCTGAAGGACGGGAGCGCGGCCACCGAGGACGAGCTCAAGGCCTTCGTCAAGGAACGCCTGGCGCCCTACAAGTACCCGCGTTTTCTCGAATTCGTGGGCGAGCTGCCCAAGACGGCGACGGGGAAGATCCAGCGCTTCCGGCTGCGCGAGAAGGAAAAGCAGGCGTGATGCGGGCACGGCCTTTGCAGGCGCAGCCTGCCCCCATCCCGACCTTTCCCCAAAAGGGGAAGGCGCAGCAACCATGAGCACCGACTTCGCCACCATCACCTGGCGCAACCGCGAGGTGCGCATCGAATGCCAGTGGATCGCGCCCGAGCGCACCGCTGCGCCGCTCGTCGTGTTCCTGCACGAGGGTCTGGGCTCGGTCGCGATGTGGAAGGACTTCCCCGCCCGGCTGTGCGAAGCCGCCGGCGTGCGCGGCCTCGTGTTCTCGCGCCCCGGCTACGGCCGCTCCACGCCGCGCGCGGACGACGAGATCTGGGACGTCGACTTCATGCACCGCCAGGCGCACGAGGTGCTGCCCGCCCTCTTCGCCGCGCTCGGCCTCGGCGACCAGAAACCCTGGCTCTTCGGCCACAGCGACGGCGGCTCGATCTCGTTGCTGCATGCCTCGCGCTTTCCCGACAAGGTGGCCGGCCTCGTGGTGCTGGCGCCGCACATCTTCGTGGAGGACGTGACGGTGGCGAACATCGAGAACGCGCGCACCGCCTATCTCGGCACCGACCTGCCGCAGAAGCTGGGCCGCTACCACGACAGCGCCGACTCCGCCTTCTGGGGCTGGAACCGCATCTGGCTGCACCCGCCATTCCGCGACTGGAACATCGAGAGCGAACTCGACACCATCCGCTGCCCCGTGCTCGCCGTGCAGGGCATCGACGACGAGTACGGCACCCTCGCGCAGATCCGCGGCATCGCCGCGCGCGTGGATGGATGCGAGCTGCTGGAAATCCCTCAATGCGGGCATTCCCCGCATCGCGATCAGCCGGATCGTGTCATCGTCGCGGCCACTTCCTTCATCACCAGAAATCGGAGAGAGACACCATGACCATTCGCAGCACCGCCCGCCTCGCCTTCACGGCCATCGCCCTCGCCTCGCTGGCGGCGGCCGCCGGCGCCCAGGGCACGGGCAAGCTCAAGGTCGGCCTGATGCTGCCCTACAGCGGCACCTACACCGCCCTGGGCGTGGCCATCGAGAACGGCTTCAAGCTGTACGTCGACGAGCAGGGCGGCAAGCTCGCCGGCCGCGAGATCGAATACTTCAAGGTCGACGACGAGTCCGACCCGGCCAAGGCCACCGACAACGTCAACAAGCTCATCAAGCGCGACAACGTCGACGTGATCGTCGGCACCGTGCACTCCGGCGTGGCCATGGCCATGGCCAAGGCCGCCAAGGAAAGCGGCACCGTGCTGATCGTGCCCAATGCCGGCGCCGACGCAGTGACGGGCCCGATGTGCGCGCCCAACATCTTCCGCAGCTCGTTCAGCAACTGGCAGCCGGCCTACGCCATGGGCGAGGTGGCGGCCAAGCAGCAGGGCAAGAAGAAGGCGATGACCATCACCTGGAAGTACGCCGCGGGTGACGAGTCGGTCAACGGCTTCAAGGAAGGCTTCGAGAAGAACGGCGGCAAGGTCGACAAACAGCTCACCCTGCCCTTCCCCAACGTGGAGTTCCAGGCGCTGCTGACCGAGATCGCGGCCGCCAAGCCCGATGCGGTGTACGCCTTCTTCGCGGGCGGCGGCGCGGTGAAGTTCGTCAAGGACTACCAGGCCGCAGGCCTGAACAAGACCATCCCGCTGTACGGCCCCGGCTTCCTGACCGACGGCACGCTCGACGCGCAGGGCGACTCGGCCCAGGGCATGCTGACCACGCTGCACTACGCCGACGGCCTGAACACCGCTCGCGACAACGCCTTCCGCGTGGCGTATGCCAAGTCGTTCAAGCTGCAGCCCGACGTGTACGCCGTGCAGGGCTACGACGCCGCCCAGATGCTGGGCGTGGGCCTGAACGCCACCAAGGGCGACATCTCGAAGAAGGCCGAGTTCGCGGCCGCCGTCGAGAAGGCCAGGATCGACAGCCCGCGCGGCGCGTTCACCGTGAGCAAGTCGCACAACCCGGTGCAGGACATCTACCTGCGCAAGGTGGAGGGCAAGGAGAACAAGCTGGTGAGCACGGCCATCAAGGGCCTCGCCGATCCGGCCCGCGGCTGCAGGATGTAAGCACCCCAGGCTTCGCGCACTTCGTGTGCTGCGCCAACCCCCTTGCAGGGGGCGACACCTGCGGCCCGGCCAAGCCGGTTCCGCGGTGTCCCGCGCAACGCACGCCTATTGAACAACGATCCCGCCCAGAGAGAACCCCCTCGTGGATTTCGGAACCTTCCTGGTCCAGTGCCTGAACTCGGTTCAGTACGGACTGCTTCTCTTCCTCGTGGCCTCGGGGCTGACGCTGATCTTCGGGATCATGGGCGTCATCAACCTCGCCCACGGGAGCTTCTACATGATCGGCGCCTACATGGCGTTCTCGCTCGCGCCACTGTTCGGCGACCAGTTCCTGCTGATGCTGGTGGCCGGCGTGGTGCTGGCGGCCGTGTTCGGCTACCTGCTCGAATGGGCCTTCTTCAGCTACCTCTACCAGCGTGACCACCTGCAGCAGGTGCTCATGACCTACGGCCTGATCCTGGTGTTCGAGGAGCTGCGCTCCATCCTCGTGGGCAACGACGTGCATGGCGTGAAGGTGCCCGCGTGGCTCGACGGCAGCTTCGCGCTGGGCAGCGTCATGAGCTACCCGTGGTACCGGCTCTTCGCGTCGGCCGCCTGCATCGTGCTGGCCGTGGGCCTGTACTGGGTGGTGAACCGCACGCGCCTGGGCATGATGATCCGCGCCGGCGCGAGCAACCGCGACATGGTGCGCGGCCTGGGCATCGACGTGAAGCGGCTCTACCGCATCGTGTTCGCCGCCGGTGTGGCGCTCGCCGCGCTGGCCGGCATGATCGCCGCGCCGATGTCCTCGGTGTATCCGAACATGGGAGCGAGCGTGCTCATCATCTGCTTCGTGCTGGTGGTGATCGGCGGCATCGGCTCCATCACCGGCGCGCTGGTGGCCTCGCTGCTGGTGGGCTTCGTCGACACCTTCGGCAAGGTGTTCTTCGCCGACTTGAGCGGCATCGGCATCTACCTGCTGATGGCCATCGTGCTCATCTGGAAGCCCGAGGGGCTGATGGGGAGGCGGCCATGACAGCCATAAAGAAAAGCGCCTTCCTGCTGCCCGTGGCTTGCGCGGTCGCCGTCGGCATCGCCGGCCCGTTCATGGGCAACTACGCATCGGACTTCATCGTGAAGGTGATGATCCTGTCGATCTTCGCGCTGAGCCTGGAGCTGCTGGTGGGCATGACCGGCCTCGTGAGCCTGGGCCACGCGGCCTTCTACGGCATCGGTGCCTACGTGACGGTGCTGGCCTCGGGCAACGAGGGTGGCAACTTCGCGCTGCTGCTGCCAGCCGCCATGGGCGTTGCGGCGCTCTATGCGCTCTTCGTCGGCGCCCTGAGCCTGCGCACGCGCGGCGTGTACTTCATCATGGTGACGCTCGCCTTCGCGCAGATGGCCTTCTTCGTGTTCCACGACACCAAGGTGGGCGGCGGCAGCGACGGCATCTACATGTACGTGCGGCCCGCCATCGGCGCGCTCGACATGGAGAACCGCACGGTGCTGTTCTACGTGGTGCTGGCCTCGCTGGTGTTCACCTACGCCCTGCTGGCGCTCATCCGGCGATCGCGCTTCGGCGCGGCGCTGGCGGGCATCCGCGTGAACGAGCAGCGCATGCGCGCCGCCGGCTTCGCGGTGTACGGCTACAAGCTCGCGGCCTTCGTGCTGGCGGGCGCGCTGGCCGGGCTCGCGGGCTTCCTGCTCGCCTCGCGCGACGGCGTGGTCAACCCCGAGCTGATGGCCTGGCACAACTCGGGCGAGGTGCTGCTGATGGTGATCCTCGGCGGTCTCGGTCACCTGCGCGGCGCGGTGATCGGTGCCGTGGCGTTCACGCTGCTGAAGGAAATCTTCTCCACGCACGCGGTGATGGGCCCGCTGGCCGACCACTGGCAGCTGACGCTGGGCCTCACGATCATCGTGTTCGTGGCGCTGCTGCCGAAGGGGCTGATCGGGCTGGTGCAGCGGCTGTCGCCGAAGGGGGCTGCATGACTGTTCCCACGCTCCGGTTTTGTCCCCTCTCCCGCTTGCGGGAGAGGGCTAGGGTGAGGGCTGCGAACCTGACCATCAACCCGCGCTTTCTACCGCCCAATGCCCTCACCCCAACCCTCTCCCCAAGGGGAGAGGGAGCAAGACCATGAATGCAGCCGCTCTTCTTTCGGTCTCTGGCCTGACCCGCCGCTTCGGCGGCCTCACGGCCGTCAACGGCGTCACGCTCGACCTGCACGTGGGCGAGGTGCATGCCGTGATCGGCACCAACGGCGCCGGCAAGTCCACGCTCATCAACATGCTCTCGGGCGAGATCGAGGCGAGCGAGGGCCGCATCACGCTCGACGGCACGGACATCACCGGCCGCGCGCAATGGAAGCGCGCGCGCGACGGCGTGGGCCGTAGCTACCAGCGCACCACCATCTTCCCGGAGTTCAGCGTGCACGAGAACTGCCGGCTCGCCGCGCAGGCCGCCACGCCGAAGCCCTGGGCCTTCTGGGAGTCGTCGCGCGGCTGCGCCACCAGCAGCGCTTCGGCCGACGCGGCGCTGGAGGCCGCCGGCCTCACGCACGAGGCGCAGCGCATTGCCGGCACCATGAGCCACGGTGCGCAGCGCCAGCTCGAAGTGGCGATGTGCCTGGCCACCAACCCGCGCGTGCTGCTGCTCGACGAACCCCTCGCCGGCATGGGCGCCGAGGAAACCGACCGCATGCTCACGCTGCTCGCGCGGCTGAAGGCCACGCACGCGATCCTGCTGGTGGAGCACGACATGGACGCCGTGTTCCGCATCGCCGACCGCATCACCGTGATGGTGAACGGGGCGGTCATCGCCACGGGCACGCCTCAGGAAATCCGCGAGAACCCGGAAGTGCGCACGGCCTATCTCGGAGACCACTGACATGCTGCTCGTGCGCGACCTCAACACCTACTACGGCAACAGCCACATCCTGCGCGGCGTGCATGCCGGCATTCCCGCGGCCACCTCGGTCGGCCTGCTCGGGCGCAACGGCATGGGCAAGACCACGCTGATCCGCACCATGATGGGCTACGTGCGCCCCGCGTCGGGCGAAGTGCAGGTCGACGGCCGCACCGTCACCGGCTTGCCGCCCGAGAAGATGGCGCGGCTGGGCATCGGCTACGTGCCCGAGGGGCGCGGCATCTTCCCGAACCTCTCGGTGCGCGAGAACCTCGTGATGAGCGAGCGCGCGGGCATCGACGGCCGGCGCGAATGGACCTTCGACCGCGTGATGGCCACCTTCCCGCGCCTGGCGGAGCGCCTGTCGAACGGCGGCCAGCAGCTGTCGGGCGGCGAGCAGCAGATGCTCTCCATCGGCCGCGCGCTCATGACCAACCCGCGCCTCTTGATCCTCGACGAGGCCACCGAAGGCCTCGCGCCGCTGATCGTGGCCGAGATCTGGCGCGTGATCGGCGAGATCCGCGCCACCGGCATCGCCACGCTGATCGTCGACCGCGACTACCGCAAGGTGCTCGCGCACACCGACCTCGCGGTGGTGATGGAGAAGGGACAGATCGTGCGGCACGGTGCCTCGGCCGACCTGCTGGCCGAGCCGCACGCGCTGGAGGAACTGCTGGGCGTGTAGGCCACGCGATGACGCGCGAGATCAGCCTCCTCGACACATCGGGCAAGCCCCTGCCCTTCGACGGCAGGATGCTGATGAACGCGCAGGCCACTGCGTGGCAGGGCTTCGCGCTGGAGGTGCGCGCGATGTCCGGCGATGGCGAGAACCCCGCCTGCTACAACCCGCATCCGCTGATCGGCCTGTGCGTGCGCGGCCATGTGAAAGGCGCGATGACGCGGGGGCGGCGCCAGCATCCCTTCGAGTCGAACGCCGGCGGGATCTTCATCTTCGAGCAGGGCTACGAGGTCGAGCGCGCAACCTGGACCGGCGAGCTCGCCGAGACCATCGTGCTGGAGATCCGCCCCGAGGCACTGCGCAGCCTCATGCCCGAGGGCGACGGCGAGCTGCACCTGCAGACGCATCTGTCGACCACCGACGCGACGCTGTCGGCCCTGGTCATCGCCATGCGCGACGAGGTGGAGCGCGGCTGCAGCTCGGGCCGCCTGCATGCGCAGGGCCTGTCGATGGCGCTCGCGAGCTACCTGCGCAACCGCTACGGCGCCACGGGCAACACCCGGCGCCCGCGCGGACGGCTCTCGCAGAACGACCTGCGCAGGGTGTACGACTGGGTCATGCAGCATCTATCCGAGGACTTCGGCATCGACGAACTCGCGGCCGAACTGCACCTGAGCGCGGTGCATTTCACGCGGCTCTTCCGCGCCAGCACCGGCGCGACGCCGTACCGCTACGTGATGGAGCAGCGCGTGCGCCACGCGCTGTCGCTGCTGCGCGGCAACCAGTCGCTCGCGGAGATCGCGCAGGCCGTGGGCTTTTCGAGCCAGGCGCATTTCACGCAGGTGTTCCGCCAGTTGGTCGGCACCACGCCGGCGCGCGCGCGGCGCGGGTAAGTCCCGGTGGAGGGTGAAGGAATCCTGCAAGCGGTGATCGCATGTCGATATACCGCGGCGGGGGGCGCGGGCAAATTCATGTCTCTACACAACAGGAGACGAGAAGATGCCCAAGCCATTGCCCACCCCGCCGATCCCCATTTCCGCCGTCCTCTGCCTGAGCCTCGCCGCGGCAGCCGTGCTCACGGCCTGCGGCGGCAGCAGCTCCTCAGGCCCTGCCGTGCTGCCTCTCGTTCCCGCGCCAGCCACGGCTCCACCCGCCGGCGCGCCGCTGGCCCTGGCCTGCGATGAAAGCCTGAAGACCGCGTTCAAGCCCGACGCCGACACCACCGTGACGGTGGTGAAACAGTTCAGGAAAGGCGACGACCTGAACCTCGACGGCAAGGCCTCGGGCACGGTCGCGGCCAGCGACGTGTGCATGGTCAAGCTCAACGTGGGGCCCGGCCATGCGGGCCCGGCCGATGCGCCATCGACCTCGCCGGGCATCGGCATCGAGGTGTGGCTGCCTTCGCAGGCCTCGTGGAACAGCCGCATCCGCGTGCTCGGCGGCGGCGGCTTCGTCGGCGACGCGGGCATCGGCGCGAAGACGCAGATCGGTGGGGCGAATGCAGCCGCCATCGCGGCGGGCGAAGGCTCGGTGAGCGCCGTGACCGACGCCGGGCATGCATCGAAGGCGCCGCTGCCTTCGGTGGACGGCTCGTTCGCGATGAACCCCGACGGCACCGTCAATACCACGCTGTGGACCGACTTCGCGAGCCGCGGCATTCACCAGATGGCCGTCAAGGCCAAGGCACTCGCCGCCGGCTTCTACCAGCGCGACGCGAAGTACGCCTACTGGGACGGCTGCTCCACCGGCGGCCGCCAGGGCCACATGCAGGCGCAGGTGAACCCCGACGACTTCGACGGCATCCTGGCCGGCAACAGCGCGATCAACTGGACCAGCTTCATCACCGCCGAGCTGTATCCGCAGGTGGTGATGCAGCGCGACCTTAGCGGCACGCCGCTCACGGCCGACCAGCTTTCGCTGGTGTCCTCGTCGGCGGTGAGCGCCTGCGACAGTGCGCTCACGGGCCAGCACGACGGCTTCATCAGCGACCCCGCCGCCTGCAAGTACGACCCCGCTCAGGACAAGACCGTGCTTTGCACCGCCAGCGGCGGCACCAACGCCACCGCCGCATGCCTGAGCACCGCGCAGGCGCAGGCCGTCAACAAGATCTGGTACGGCCAGACACGCGACGGCAGCGCGCCCGCGCCCGCCAGCGACATCGGCTACGGCGCCACGCTGGCATCGAACCAGCTCTGGTACGGCCTCACGCGCGGGACCGCGCTCAACAGCCCCGGCGCGCCGGGCTTCTCGCTGGCCGACTCGGTGGCCGGCGTGCCCATGCCCTTCCACATCGCCGCGCACCAAGTGGCGCTGAACCTGCAGGACCCGACGATCGCAACGCCGGACTTCATCAACGCCACGGGCAACGGCGCGGACAAGTGGAAGGGCCTGTCTTACGCCCAGCTCGCCAACGCGAGCGACCGCGGCAAGGCGCTGCAGACGGCCTTCGCGAACATCAACGCCGACAACCCCGACCTCGCGCGCTTCCGCGACCGCGGCGCCAAGCTGCTGACGTACCACGGGTTGGCCGACCAGCTGATTCCGAGCTCGGGTACCGCCAACTACTACGAGCGCGCGGCAAAGGCGATGGGCGGCATCGATGCACTGCAGAAGTTCTACCGCTACGTGGAGATCCCGGCGATGGGCCACTGCGCGGGCGTGGGCTCTGTCAACGGCCTCGCCGGCACCAGTCCCACGGCCAACCCGCCGCTGCCGGCGCAGAACCAGCTGTTCACGGCGCTGACCGACTGGGTCGAGAAAGGCATCGCGCCCGACAGCATGGTGATGCAGAACGCCGACAGGTCGCTCGCGCGGCCGCTGTGCACCTACCCGAAGAAGATCGCCTACCTCGGCGGCGACGTGAGCAAGGCCGAGAGCTTCGCCTGCCGCTGAGCGAACCGGCGGCACACTCTGTTGCAAAGCACGAAGGCGGTCTTCGGACTTCACCGGGTTTCACCTCTGTGCTGCGACAGCGCGACAGCCGAATGATGGTCGGCTGCACGGCCCGGCGTGGCCGTGCCCACCCATCCGCGAGGCTGCGCATGACGTCCCTGCAATCGCGTCACATCGACAACGTCTACTCCATCACCACCGGCGCGGCGCTGGCCGATCCGGCGGCGAGCCTGGTCCACAAGTCGTGGGCGCGCTGCGTGCGCGACCACGGGCTCGATCCGTCGAGGCCGAGCCCCGCGCGCATCCTTCCGGCGCAGGAAGTGCGCGCGCACCAGCAGCAGCTGGAGCATTTCCTGCGCGCCGCGCGCTCGGGCATGGAAGACATCTACCGCCGCGTGGCCGACCTGGGCTACATGGTGCTGCTGACCGACGCGGAAGGCATCACGGTCGACTACATCGGCAACCCCGCATGGGACGACCAGCTGCGCAAGGCCGGCCTCTACCTCGGCGCCGACTGGAACGAGGCGCACGCGGGCACCTGCGGCGTGGGCACCTGCCTGATCGAGCGCCAGCCGATGACCTGCCACCAGACCGAGCACTTCGACGCCACGCACATCGCGCTGACCTGCACCACCGCGCCGCTGTTCGACCACAGCGGCAAGCTCACGGCCATCCTCGACGTGTCTGCCCTGCGCTCGCCAGAAGCCAGGGAGAGCCAGCATCTCGTGCGGCACCTGGTGGCCATCTACGCGCGGATGATCGAGGACGCCGACTTCCTGCGCAGCTTCCGGGGCCACTGGATCCTGCGGCTGGGCAGCGCCTTCGGGCTGGTCGACGTGGCGGGCGAGGTGATGCTGGCCTTCGACGAAGGCGGCACGGTGGTGGGCGCGAACGGCGGCGCGCGGCAGGCCTTTGCGGGGCGCGCGCTGGGCGGCGCGATATCCGAATGGCTGCACATGCCGATGGATGCGATCTGGCGCATCGGCAACGGCGGCGCGTCGGCCATGCCCTTTGCTCACACGGTGCTGCTGCCGGGCGGCGGCGAGTACCACGCGTCGCTGCTGGCGCCGCGCGTGCGCAGGCCTTCAGGCAGCGCTCCTGCGGCGCCCGCCGCACGCCCGAACGACCGCCTGCCGCCGCTGGAGCGCATCGCGGGCGACGATCCGCAGATGCAGAAGCTGCTTGCGCAGGCGCGCCGGCTGGTGGACCGCGGCATCCACGTGCTGGTCGAGGGCGAGACCGGCAGCGGGAAGGAAGTGCTGGCCCGCGCGCTGCACGGCGCGAGCGGCCGCGCCGCGATGCCCTTCGTGGCGGTGAACTGCGCGGCCATTCCCGATTCGCTGATCGAGAGCGAACTGTTCGGTTACACGCCCGGCAGCTTCACCGGCGGACGCGCCAAGGGCATGAAGGGCCTGATCGCGCAGGCCGACCGGGGCACGCTGTTCCTCGACGAGATCGGCGACATGCCGATGGCGCTGCAGACGCGGCTGCTGCGCGTGCTCTCCGAGGGCGAGGTTCTACCTCTGGGCGCTGAGTCGCCGCAGCGCGTGGACATCGCGGTGGTGGCGGCCACGCACCGCCACCTGCCCGGGCTCGTGGCCTCGGGTCGCTTTCGCGAGGACCTCTACTACCGCCTGTGCGGCGCGGTGCTGAAGCTGCCGCCGCTGCGCGAGCGCGGCGACATGCGCTACCTGATCGAGGGCATGTTCAACGAGGAAGCCGCGGCGATGTCTTCGCCGGCGCGGCTGTCGGAAGAGGCGATGCAGAAACTGCTGACGCATGACTGGCCGGGGAATCTGCGGGAGCTGCGCAATGTGTTGAGGCTGGCGTTGGCGCTGTGCAGCGACGGCCGGGTTGGCGTGGAAGACATCCAGCTACAGCTGCCCGCACGATCGGGCCACGTCACCCCGGCCAACGTGGCCTGTGTCGCCGCTTCTTCGGCCGACGACCCAGATGGCATCGCCGCCACCGAGCTGGTCGAACTGCTCAGGCGCCACCGATGGCACGTGGCACGCGCGGCCGACGAACTTGGCCTGAGCCGTGCCACGGTGTACCGGCACATGAAGCGCCACGGCATCGCGCCGCCGCGCAGCCGGCCGTTGGTGGACGATTGAAACACGCTGCGACAGTGTCGCAGCCTTCGTCGCATGCGGCGTGCGACAAAGGCTTCCGTTGATACAAAACCGCGCGCAAGTCATTGATCCATCGTCGCCCCGCGCGCGGCACGAAAACTGCGCAACGGATGCCGCGCCGCCCCCAAAGGCGCCGCGCATCCATCAACGACGCTACGGAGACACCCAATGACAGACCCCACCACCGCCCCCACCCGGGCCGCGGCCCAATGGCTCGCCGACTTCGCCGCCGCGCTCGTGCGCAACGACATCGACGCGGCCGTCTCGCTGTTCGAGGCCGACAGCTTCTGGCGCGACCTAGTCGCCTTCACCTGGAACATCCGCACGCAGGAAGGCCCCGATGCCATCCGCGCGATGCTGCAGGCGCGGCTGGCCGACGTGCAGCCCACGGCCTTCGCGGTGGAGGGCGAGGCGACCGAGGCCGATGGCGTGGTCGATGCGTGGTTCACCTTCGAGACGCGCGTGGCGCGCGGACGCGGCCACCTGCGGCTGCGCAACGGCAAGGCCTGGACGCTGCTCACCACCATGACGGAGCTGAAGGGCTTCGAGGAGAAGACGGGCGACAACCGCATCAAGGGCGCGGAGCACGGCGTGCACAAGGGCCGCAAGAACTGGCTGGAGAAGCGCCGCGACGAAGAAGCGTCGCTGGGCTACATCGAGCAGCCCGAGGTGGTGATCATCGGCGGCGGCCAGGGCGGCATCGCGCTCGGCGCGCGGCTGCGGCGGCTGGGCGTGCCGACCATCATCGTGGAGCGCAACGCGAAGGCCGGCGACTCCTGGCGCAAGCGCTACAAGTCGCTGTGCCTGCACGACCCGGTCTGGTACGACCACCTGCCCTACATGCCCTTCCCCGACGACTGGCCGGTGTTCGCGCCCAAGGACAAGATCGGCGACTGGCTGGAGATGTACACGAAGATCATGGAGCTCAACTACTGGAGCTCCACCACCGCGAAGAAGGCACGCTTCGACGAAGCCGCGCAGCGCTGGGAGGTGACGGTCGAGCGCGAGGGCAAGCCGGTGGTGCTGCGACCGAGGCAACTGGTTTTCGCGCTGGGCGTGTCGGGCTACCCGAACGTGCCGAAGGTGGCTGGCGCGGAGAACTTCAAGGGCGACCAGCACCACTCCAGCCAGCACCCCGGGCCCGAGGCCTATGCCGGCAAGAAGTGCGTGGTGCTGGGCTCCAACAACTCGGCGCACGACATCTGCGCCGCCCTGTGGGAACACGGCGCGGACGTGACGATGATCCAGCGCTCGTCGACGCACATCGCGCCCTCGCAGTCGCTGATGGAGCTTGCGCTGGGCGGGCTCTACTCCGAGCAGGCGGTGAAAAGCGGCATCGACCACCACAAGGCCGACCTGATCTTCGCGTCGGTGCCCTACAGGATCATGCACACCTTCCACATCCCGGTGTACGAGGAGATGAAGAAGCGCGACGCCGACCTGTACGCGCGGCTCGAAAAGGCAGGCTTCATGCTCGACTTCGGCGCCGACGGATCAGGGCTCTTCATGAAGTACCTGCGCCGCGGTTCGGGCTACTACATCGACGTGGGCGCCTCGGAGCTGGTGGCCAACGGCAGCGTCCACCTGAAGAGCGGCGTGAACATCGAGCGGGTGAACGAGCGCTCGGTGACGCTCACCGATGGCACCGAGCTGCCGGCAGACCTGCTGGTGTACGCCACCGGCTACGGCTCGATGAACGGCTGGCTGGCCGACCTGATCTCGCCGGAGATCGCCGACAAGGTCGGCAAGTGCTGGGGCCTGGGCTCCGACACGCCGAAGGACCCGGGGCCGTGGGAAGGCGAGCTGCGCAACATGTGGAAGCCCACGCAGGTGGACAACCTGTGGTTCCACGGCGGCAACCTGCACCAGTCGCGGCACTACTCGCAGTTCCTGGCGCTGCAGCTGAAGGCGCGCATGGAAGGGATCGACACGCCGGTATATGAGCGGGCGGCGTCGCACCATACGCGCTGACTTGGTGTTATCCCCTCTCCCGCAGGCGGGAGAGGGAGCGAGTCCGCTCACTCGCTGATGAACCGCCGCAGCCCTTCGAGGTCGATCACGGTGATGCCGCCGTACTCGATGCGCAGGAACCCGGCCTCCTTCAGCCGGTTCAACGCCGCATTGCACCGCTGGCGTGACACGCCCGAAAGGTTCGCGATCTCCTCCTGCGAGGTCTGGAGATGCGGCTCGCTGCCCGGGTGCAGCCAGGGATGGAAGAGCCCCGCCAGCGCGCGCGCCACCTGGCTGTCGGCATCGAGCAGGCGATGCGCCGCGTAGTTGCCCATGAACCAGTGCAGCCGCTCGTTGATCTGCTGCAGAAGGAAGTGATCGAAGCCGCGCTGCGTGCGGTGCAGCCACTCGAAGGTTTCCAGCGGCAGCGCCGCCACCCTGCTCGGCCGCAGGGCGATGATGTCGGCCGAGCGCGGGAGCGCGCGCAACAGCGTGCCTTCGCCGAACCAGCTGCCCACCGAGAGCCCGCCGAAGGTCACGGAGCGGCCATCGCTGGAGGTGATCGACCACTTGAGCAGCCCCTCGAGGGTGCCGTACCAGTGCATCGGCGTGTCGCCGCGCCGGCACAGCGCGGCGCCCGCCGCCACCTCCACCTCGCGCATCTCGTCGAGCACGCGCTCGCCCGCGCTCACGTCGAGCAGGGGGAACCAGGCCGAACCTTGCAGCAGTTGCGGGATCGTCAGCGATGCCGCTCTGGGGGCCGGCTTCGTCGTGGGCATGGAATGAAAGCTCCTGAAGGCCGGGTGCGTAAACCCTGAGCCCAAATGTCGTCGCGATGACTGAGTGTGCCTGCGCACCCAAAAATAATAGCGCGGCCCCCTTGAAAGACACCAGGAGCCCCGACCATGTCGAAGCGCAAAGTGATCGTGACCATCGCCCCCACCGGCGGCATGGCGCACAAGTCGCAGAACCCCAACCTCCCCACCCAGCCCGCCGAGATCGCGGCCGACGTGCTGCGCTGCTGGAACGCCGGCGCGAGCGTGGTCGCGATCCACGCGCGCCGCCCGGACGACGGCGCCACCTGCGACGCCGACGTGTACCGCGACATCAACAGCCGCATCCGCGCGGGCGGCTGCGACATCGTCATCAACAACTCCACCGGCGGCGGCGTGCATGGCGACATGGTGAAACCGCTGGCCGGCGACCGCTGGGAGATCGCCTGGGAAGAGCGCATCAAGGGCATGGACGCCGGCGCCGAGATGTGCACGCTGGACGCCACCACGCTCAACCTGAGCTTCGAGGGCAAGCAGATCCTGATGGACACGCCCATCACCCGTGGCCGAGAACTGGCCGCCGGCATGAAGGCGCGCGGCATCAAGCCCGAGTGGGAAGTGTTCAGCCCCACGCACATCCTGCAGGACACGACCACGCTGATCGGCGAGGGCCACGACGACGAGCCCTACTTCATCAACCTGGTGATGAACGTGCACCGCAACTTCCAGAACGCGATGCCGTATTCGCCGCGCTTCCTGCAGATGATGGTCGACACCCTGCCCAAGGGCAGCATCTTCTGCGTGAGCGGCATCGGCCCCTCGCAGCTGGAGGCCAACGTGGCGGCGCTGCTGCTGGGCGGCCATGCGCGCGTGGGCCTGGAAGACAACCTCTACTTCCGCCAGGGCGAGCTGGCCACCAACGTGCAGCTCACCGAGCGCATCGTGCGCGTGATCCGCGAACTCGACATGGAAGTGGCGACGCCCGCCGAGGCGCGACAGATGATGGGCCTGCCGCGGGTGGGCACGCCGAGGCCCGAGTTCGCATTGGGCTGACAGCGGCACGCAGCAGGAAAAGACGAACGGAGACGAATACATGAGCAAGCTTTCCCGCACTGCACTGGCCATCGCGCTCGGCACGGCATTCGCCGCAACGGGCGCCTCGGCGCAGGTGTCCGACGACGTGATCCGCATCGGCTTCATCAGCGACATGTCGGGCATCTACCGCGACTACGACGGCCCGGCCGGCGCCGAGGCCATCCGCATGGCGATCGCCGACATGGGCGGCGCCATCGGCGGCAGGAAGATCGAACTGGTCACTGCCGACCACCAGAACAAGCCCGACATCGCCGCCGCCAAGGCGCGCGAATGGTTCGACGTGCAGAAGGTCGACATGCTGGTCGCCGGCGTCAACTCGGGCGCGGCCATCGCCATGGCGGGCGTGGCGGCCGACAAGAAGAAACCGTACTTCGTGGTGGGCTCGGGCGCCTCGGGCCTCACCAACGAATACTGCTCGCCCTATACGGTGCACTACGCCTACGACACGGTGGCCATGGCGCGCGGCACCGCGAGCGCGGTGGTCAAGGCCGGCGGCAAGAGCTGGTACTTCGTGACGGCCGACTACGCCTTCGGCGCGGCGCTGCAGAACGACGCCACCAGGACGGTGCAGGCCGCGGGCGGCACGGTGGCGGGCTCGGTCAAGCATCCGCTGGGCGCGAGCGACTTCTCGTCGTTCATGCTGCAGGCGCAGGGCTCCAAGGCGCAGGTGCTGGCACTGGCCAACGCGGGCGGCGACACGGTCAACGCCATCAAGTCGGCGGCGGAGTTCGGCATCGGCAAGAACATGAAGCTGGCCGGCATGATCATCACCATCAACGACGTGCACGCGCTGGGCCTGAAGGCATCGCAGGGCATGTACCTCACCGACAGCTGGTACTGGAACCAGAGCCCCGAGTCGCGCGAATGGGCGCGCCGCTTCTTCGACAGGCACAAGCGCATGCCCTCCTCGTTCCATGCCGGCGACTACTCGGCCGCGCTGCAGTACCTGCAGGCGGTGAAGGCGGCCGGTACCGACGACGCCGACAAGGTGATGGCGCAGTTGCGCAAGACGAAGTTCAATGACATGTTCGTCAAGAGCGGCTGGCTGCGCGACGACGGGCTGATGGTGCACGACATGCACCTGATGCAGGTGAAGACGCCGGCCGAATCGAAGGAACCCTGGGACTACTACAAGGTGGTCGAGCCCATCCGCGGCGAGGCCGCATGGACCACGAAGGCGGAGAGCCGCTGCGCGCGGTGGAAATCGACATGAGCACATCTCCGGCAATCCGACGCGTGGCGGTGGTAGGCACCGGCGTGATCGGCGCGAGCTGGGTCGCGTACTTTCTGGCGCACGGCCTCGACGTGAACGCGACCGACCCCTCGCCCGGCGCGGAAGAGCGGCTGCGCGAAGCCGTGGTGAAGCACTGGCCCACGCTGGAGCGCTTCGGCCTCGCGCCCGGCGCGAGCATCGACCACCTGCGCTTCCACGACAGCCTGGAAGACGCTGTCTCGGTGGCCGACTTCGTTCAGGAGAACGGCCCCGAGCGCATGGACTTCAAGATTGACCTGTTCCGCCGCATGGACGCGGCCGCGCCGCCGGAGACCATCCTCGCGTCGAGTTCCTCGGGCCTTGCGATCAGCGGCGTGCAGTCGGGCTGCGCGCATCCGCAGCGCGTGGTGCTGGGGCATCCGTTCAACCCGCCGCACCTGATTCCGCTGGTGGAAGTGATCGGCGGCGAGCAGACCTCGGCCGATGTCATCGAACGCACGATGGCGTTCTACGCAGCCATCGGCAAGCGGCCGATCCACGTGAAGCGCGAGGTGAAAGGCCACATCGCGAACCGGCTGCAGGCCGCACTGTGGCGCGAAGCCTTCCACCTCGTCGACCAGGGCGTGGCGAGCGTGGCCGATATCGACGCGGCCATCGCGCACGGGCCCGGCCTGCGCTGGGCGGTGATGGGGCCGTTCATGAACCTGCATCTGTCGGGCGGTGCCGGTGGAATCGAGCATGTGCTCGCGCACCTGGGTGGGCCGATCGAGGACTGGTGGAAAGACCTGGGAGCGCCGTCGATGACGGCGGAGTTGGAGCAAAAAGTCGCGCAAGGCGTGGCCGAAGAACTGGGCCAACGCCGGACAGCCGACCTCGAAGCCGCGCGCGACATCCTGCTGTTAAACCTGATTCGCGCCAAATCCGACACCGGCAGACTCGACTGAAATGACCGACTTCCTCCTCGATGAAAACCTGATCGCCCCGCCCCGCACGGTGCGCATCGACTTCGACGACGGTTCCTTCGCGCTGCGTTCTCCGATGGCGCTGAAGCCCTATGCACGCTGCATCGGCGAATGGCTGGAGCGCTGGGCGCGCGAGACGCCCGACGCGCTGGCCTTCGCGGAGCGCGACGAGAGCGGCGAAGGCTGGCGCAAGCTGGACTACCGCGCGCTGCGCCAGGCCGTGGGCTCGGTGGCGCAGGCACTGCTCGACATGAAGCTGCCGGCAGGCCAGCCGGTGGTGATTCTTTCAGACAACGCCATCGACCACGTGGTGCTGATGCTCGCGGCCATGCACATCGGGCGCGCCGCCTGCTCGCTTTCGAGTGCGTATTCGCGCATGGCGAAGGACACCTCGCGGTTGCACGGCATGCTGCAGGCGCTGAAGCCCGCGCTGATCTACGCCTCCGACGCGAAGGTGTACGGCGGCTCGCTCGCGGGCAGCGGCGTGGAGGCCGTCGCGGTGTTCAGCCGCAATGCCTACGCGCACCCGGGCGCCGTCGCCTTCGACAGCCTGCTCGCGGCGAAGGAAACGCCCGCCGTCATGGAAGCCTTCGCGAGCGTGCTGCCCGACACGCACGCCAAGTACCTGCTGACCTCCGGCTCCACCGGCAAGCCCAAGGTGGTCATCAACACGCACCGCATGCTGTGCGCCAACCAGCAGATGATCGCGCAGACCTGGCGCTTTCTCGCACAGGAGAAGCCGGTGCTGGTCGACTGGCTGCCCTGGAGCCACACCTTCGGCGCGAATCACAACCTCCACATGGTGCTGTGCCACGGCGGCGCGCTCTACATCGACGAGGGCCGGCCCGCGCCGGGGCTGATCGAGAAGACGGTGCGCAACCTGCGCGAGGTGAAGCCCACGCTGCTGTTCAACGTGCCGCGCGGCTTCGACATGCTGCTGCCCTTCCTGGAGGCCGACGAAGCACTGGCCGCCGACGTGCTCTCGCGCCTGCGGCTGGCCTTCTACGCGGCGGCGGCGCTCGCGCCCTCCACGTGGAAGCGGCTCGAAGCGGTGGCCGCGCGCGTGCGGCCCACGCGGCCGCTGTGGCTCACCACCTCCTGGGGTGCAACGGAGACATCGCCCGCCATCACTTCCGCGCACTGGAAGCTCGACGGCGCCGGCTGCATCGGTGCGCCGCTGCCGGGGCTGGAGCTGAAGTTCGTGCCCAACGGCGAGAAGCTGGAGATGCGCGTCAAGGGCGTCTCGGTGTTCCCCGGCTATCGCGATGCGCCGCGCGAAACCGCGCAGGCCTTCGACGAAGAAGGCTACTACCGCATCGGCGACGCCGGCTTCCTGGCCGACCCGGCGCAGCCCGCGCAGGGGGTGATCTTCAACGGCCGCGTGGCGGAGGACTTCAAGCTTTCCACCGGCACCTGGGTGTCGGTGGGCACGCTGCGCGTGAAGCTGGTGTCGCTGCTCGCACCGCATGTGCAGGACATCGTGCTCACCGGCCACGACCGCGACGAGATCGGCATGCTGGTGTTCGCGAGCCCCCAGGGCGCCGCGCTTGCGCCGCAGGCCATGGGCGAACGCATCGCCGGCGTGCTGCGCACGCTGCGCGACGAGGGCGCGGGCTCCTCACAGTGCCCCGCCTGCGCGCTGGTGCTTGCCGAGCCGCCCAGCCTTGATGCGGGCGAGATCACCGACAAGGGCTACATCAACCAGCGCGCGGTGCTGACGCGGCGCGCCGCCGAGGTGCAGCGGCTGCATGCGCGCACGCCGGGCGATGCGCAGGTGGTGCGGCTGGAAGGCTGATCGCTTCCTTCTCCTCGGGCGCTCAGGCCTGCTCGAACAGCTCCAGCAGCGTGTTCTTGAGCCACCGGTGCAGCCCCGAGGTCTCGTGGCGCTGGTGCCAGAACAGCTCGATGATGCGCCGCGGTGCCTCCAGCGGCACGGGCATCTTGCGCAGGCCCGTCAGGCGCGGGGGTTCGAACTTCTCGGACCAGGGCAGCACCGCGATCAGGTCGGAGCGGCGCACCACCTCGTATGCCGCGCCGTAGTGATTGACCGTCGCGACCAGGTTGCGCTGCAATCCGCGGCTGCGCAGGAACAGGTCGTAGGTCGGCGTGGTCTTGCCGACCAGGCTCACATCCACATGGCGCGCGGCAAGGAATTTCTTCAGCGGAATTCTCTCGGCCCGCGCCAGCGGATGGCCGGCACGCATGATGCAGACGAAGTCCGGCGACCACAGCGCCCGTGACTTGAGGAACGCCGGCCGCCGCACTTCCTCGTTGTAGACACTGATCGCGAAGTCGGCCTTGTTGTCGGCCAGCACCGGGCCGAAGTCGACCAGCGTGTTGGGAATGGCATGGACCTGCATCGACGGCGCGACCTTGCCGAGCCGTTGCGCCAGCCGCGGCACCACGATGGACGACACATAGTCGGACATCGCGATGCTCACGCTCGCCGTGCTGCGCAGCGCGTCGAACTGCTCGACGTCCATCGTCGCGCGGATCGCGTGCAGCGACTGCGACAGCGGCTCCCACAGATCGATGGCGCGCCGCGTCGGGTTGACGCCCGCGCCGCTGCGCACGAAGAGCGGATCGTCGAAGGTGTCGCGCAGCCGGCGCAGCGCATTGCTGACCGCGGGCTGCGTCAGCGACAGCTTGCTGGCCGCGCGCGTGACGTTGCCTTCGGTCATGAGGGCCTCGAACACCTTCAGCAGGTTGAGGTCGGCATTGCGGTAGTTCATCGCGCGTCCTCTTCATCCATTCATTCATGAGGTCAATAAACACAATCACGCATATAAATTTGTCGTGATATCCCAGTGATCCTACGATCTGCCGCTTCTCCGCACCACCGAAGTCGAGGGATTCACATGACCATGCTGTCGGCCCGCATCGAGCGCCTGCCGTTCTCCGGTTTCCATCGGCGCCTGCTCTTCATGGGAGGGTTGGGCTACACCTTCGACGCGATGGACGCGGCCGTGATCGCCTTCGTGCTGCCGGTGCTGCGCACCGAATGGGGGCTCAGCAGCGTGCAGATCGGCGTGCTGGCCAGCGCGAACTTCATCGGCTTCTTCTTCGGCGCGCTCGCGGCCGGCACCTGCGGCGACCTGTTCGGGCGGCGCAGGGTGATGATGTCGGCCCTTGCCATCTACTGCGTGGCCTCGCTCTTCAGCGGCATGGTCGACAGCTGGACGCTATTCCTCGGCCTGCGCATCGTGGCCGGCTTCGGCGCCGGCGCCGAGAGCGCGATCATCGCACCCTACCTCTCGGAATTCGTGGCACGCCGCTACCGGGGCACCTTCACCGGCGCACTCGCGGGCTTCTTCTCCTTCGGCTTCGTGGCCGCCGCGCTGCTGGGCTACTTCATCGTGCCGGCGCATGCACAAGGTTGGCGCATCGTGATCTTCATCACCGCGATGCCGGTGCTGCTGCTCCTGTGGTGGCGCCGCGCGCTGCCCGAGTCGCCGCGCTGGCTCGAAAGCCAGGGGCGGCAGGCGGAGGCCGGCGCGATCGTGGAGGCGATGGAATCCGACACCGTTCGCCGAGGCCTCGCGCTACCCGCGCTCAACGAGGAAGACGTGGCCGCGCCGCCGCCCAGCAACAGCCGCGGCGGCCTGCTGAAGAACTACGCCACGCTGGTCTCGCGCAAGCTGATGCGCATCAGCGTCATGACGTGGCTGATGTGGCTGTCGATCACCTTCAGCTACTACTCCTTCTTCACCTGGATCCCGAGCCTGCTGATACAGAACGGCATGACCATCACCAAGAGCTTCGGCTATTCGCTGGTGATGTACCTCGCGCAGATCCCGGGCTACTTCTCGGCCGCATGGCTCAACGAGAAGATCGGCCGGCAGGCCACCATCGTGGGCTACATGCTGCTGGGTGGCATCGCGGCACTGGGCCTGGCCTTCACGCACAGCGACACGCAGATCATGGCGGCCGGCGTGCTGCTTTCCTTCTTCATGAACGGCACCTATGCGGGCGTCTATGCCTACACGCCGGAGGTGTTCCCGACGCAGGTGCGCGCCACCGGCTCCGGCCTGGCCTCGGCCATCGGGCGCATCGGCGGCATCACGGCGCCGATCCTGGTGGGCTTCATCTATCCGTCGCTGGGCTTCGCGGGCGTGTTCGGCATGACGACCGCCGTGCTGCTGCTGGGCGCGGCGGCCGTCACCTTCATGGGCATTCCCACGCGCGGCCGTTCGCTGGAAGACATCGCGGCGGCGGAGCTTTCCTGAGAGACATCGACCAGACACCCATGCAACCGAACACGAACAGCCATCTCATCGACGAATCGCTCTCGGCCGTGGCGCGCGCGCACGCCGACACGCAGCAGCCGCTGGCCACCTTCGACGCCATCGACAAGGCGCTGGCCGCCACCGTGGGCCATCGGCTCTTCACCATCCTGGTCCATCACCGCGCGGCGCGCGAGTCGGAGCGCATTTACACCAACATGCGCGATGCCTACCCGGTGGGCGGGCGCAAGCCGATCACCGATTCGCCCTGGATGCAGCAGGTGATGCACCAAGGCCAGCCCTACATCGGACGCACGGCCGACGACATACGCGACGTGTTCTTCGACCACGCGCTCATCGAGTCGCTGGGCTGCCGCAGCGTGCTGAACATTCCGCTGCGCTGGCGCGGCGAGACGCTGGGCACGCTGAACCTGCTGCACCAGGAGAACTGGTACGGCACGCAGCACGTCGAGACCGCGCGCGTGTTCGCGCAGCTCGCAGTGCCGGCCCTGATGGCCGCCGCCGACTGAATGCCTGAATGAACGTGAACGCCTTCACAGGAGACCCTTCATCATGACGAACGCCGTACTGTTCCAGAACGCCAATCTGCTCGACCCGCAGCGCGCCGAGCTGCTGGAAGACCACCACATCCTCGTGGAGGACGGCGTGGTGCGCGAGGTTTCCGACAAGCCCATCCACAGCCCCTCGGCCCGCGCCATCGACGTGAGGGGCAAGACCGTGATGCCGGGCCTCATCGACCTGCACGTGCACGTGATCGCGGTGGAGCTCAACCTCGCGCGGCAGGTGCACATGCCCAACGTGCTGGTGACGCTGCGCAGCGTGCCGATTTTGCGCGGCATGCTGCGACGCGGCTTCACCACGGTGCGCGACGCGGGCGGCGCGGGCTTTGCCTTCAAGCAGGCGGTGGATTCCGGGCTGGCGCAGGGCCCGCGCCTCTTCGTCTCGGGCCGCGCGCTGAGCCAGACCGGTGGCCACGGCGACATGCGCGCGCGCTCCGACTACATGGGCAACGGCGACGGCGTGTGCGCCACCTGCGTGCGCGTCGGCGCGCTGGCGCGCGTGGCCGACGGCGTGGACGCGGTGCGCAAGGCGGTGCGCGAGGAGCTTCAGATGGGCGCGGACCAGATCAAGATCATGGCCTCCGGCGGCGTGGCCTCGCCCACCGACCCGGTGGGTGCCTTCGGCTACAGCGAGGACGAGATCCGCGCCATCGTGGCCGAGGCACAGGGGCGCGACACCTACGTGATGGCGCACGCCTACACGGCAGCAGCCATCGCGCGTGCCGTGCGCTGCGGCGTGCGCACCATCGAGCACGGCAACCTCGTCGACGCGCCCACCGCCACGCTCATGGCGCAGCTGGGCGCCTACGTGGTGCCCACGCTCGTCACCTACGACGCGCTGGCCACCGAGGGCGAGAGCCTGGGCCTGCCGGCCGAAAGCGTGGCGAAGGTGGCCAGCGTGCGCGAGGCCGGCCTGCGCTCGCTGGAAATCTACAAGGCGGCAGGCGTGAAGATGGGCTACGGCTCCGACCTGCTGGGCGAATCGCAGCGGCTGCAGAGCGACGAGTTTCGCCTGCGCGCCGAGGTGCTGTCGCCGGCCGAGGCCATCGCCAGCGCGACCACGGTGGGCGCCGAGATTCTGGGCATGAGCGACCGCCTGGGCCGGCTGGTGCCCGGCGCACTGGCCGACCTGCTGGTGGTGGACGGCAACCCGCTGCGCGACATCGGCTGCCTGCTGGGCCAGGGCGAGCGCATTCCGCTCGTCATGAAGGAAGGCGTGGTGCAGTTCGACGAACTCGCCACCCTGCACTGAACGAGAACGCTACGGCTGCGCCAGCCACTTGCGCCACAGCACCAGCGCCTTGTCCTGGTAGCGCCGGGTGGCGGCGAGCAGCGCGGTGCGCGGCGCGGTCGACATGAGTTCGGCCGGCAGCAGCGGGTCGCGGATGATGTGCGCGATCACGGCACGGCCCAGCAGCAGCGACTCGCGCGTCGCGGTCTCGAGCTTCTGGGTGGCGAGCCGCTTCTCGCTGCGTTCCACGCCCGCCTGCAGGCGGCGGTAGTCGGCCTCCATGGCGCGCACGTTCCACAGCTTGCGCGCGGCCGCCTGAGCCGCCTCGTCGAGGTCGGCGATGCGGAACACCAGCGCGTCGGAGGACAGCCCCAGTGCCGCCAGGTGCTTGCGCTCGGCCGCGAGGCCGCCCGAGAGGTTGTCGGGCCGGATGTGCAGGCCCGGGTGCAGCGCGGCGAAACCGCGCAGCGACAGTGCGAGCGCGTGATGGCGCCACGCGGTCTTGTCGGCGCGCGGCACGCCGGCGTCGTGCACCGCCAGCCAGTCGCCGCGCCATGCGACGGTCTGCGCCTGCCGGTTGCGCCAGGCATCGACGGTGCGCGACAGCGCCGCGCCCTTGCGGTCGAGCATGTAGCTGCCGCGCTCGCCGCGCGCGATCTTGCCCTCGGCCGCGAGCCGCGTCAGGCCCACGCGCAGGGTCGACTCGCCGATGCCCATGAGCGCGCCCGCACGGCACAGCGCCTGCGCGCTCAGCGTGCCGCCGTCGGCCACCAGAAGGTCGAGGATCAGGTCGGGCGCGCTGGGGACGGCGACCGGCACATTACATACTTTGTCCATGTTTGCAGGAGAGAGAAATATTTCCTACGATCATCGTGAGCGATCGAGCATGTAATTTTGCCCGGAAGGATGCGCGCATGGCCATGCAATACGTGAGCTGCGACACAGACGGCGCCGTCTGCACCATCACCCTGAACCGGCCCGACAAGCGCAACGCGGTCGACGGCCTGGTGGCGGCCGAACTGCGAGAGGCCTTCGGCCGGTTCGAGGCCGAAGAGGCCCTGCGCGTCGCGGTGCTCACCGGCGCGGGCGGCAACTTCTGCGCGGGCGCCGACCTCTCCGCCGTGGGCGACCCCGCCCGCCGCAACGAGCTCGACCCCGAAGGCGGCGGCAGCGGCCCGATGGGGCCCACGCGCATAGCGCTGTCGAAGCCGCTGATCGCGGCGGTGAACGGCTTCGCGGTGGCCGGCGGCCTCGAGCTCGCGCTGCTGGCCGACCTGCGCGTGGCCGACGAGGACGCGGTGTTTGGCGTGTTCTGCCGCCGCTGGGGCGTGCCGCTGATCGACGGCGGCACGGTGCGGCTGCCGCGCATCGTGGGCATGGGGCGAGCGCTCGACATGATCCTCTCGGGCCGACCGGTGGGCGCGCCCGAGGCGCTCGCGATGGGCCTGGTCAACCGCATGACGCCGCCCGGCGGCGCGCTGGCCGCCGCGCAGCAGCTGGCTCGCGAGATCGCCGCCTTTCCGCAGCGTTGCATGCTGGCCGACCGGCGCTCCGCCTACGAGCAATGGGACATGCCGCTGGCCGAGGCCCTGCGCCGCGAAGGCGCGCTGGGCGTGCCGGTGGTCTTCGCCGAGGGCCAGGCCGGCGCCGCGCGCTTTGCCGGCGGCGCCGGGCGCCACGGCGAGTTCGGAAGCTGAAAACCCGGCCTACCCCTGCCCGATGCGGCGCAGCGTGGTCCGCAGCGCCTTCGCGAAGCGCGGGTCGGCCATGGCGCCGACGTTGAAGCGCGACCAGCGCGACACCTGCGTCGAGTCGACGGCGAAGATACGCCCCGGCGCCATCACGATCTTGCGCGGCAGCAACTCCTTGGCAAAAGCCAGCGAGTCGACCACGCCGGGCAGCGCGGCCCACACGTAGAGCGACTGCGGGCTGCGCGCGAACACTTCGGCGTCGACCGACTCCAGCAGCTTGATGGCGTTGCGCGTGGCCTCGCCCAGCCGCGTCTGCAGCCGGTTCAGGTGCCGCTGGTAGTGGCCCTCGCTGAGGATGACGTCGACGGTGCGCTCGGCGTACTCCGAGCTGCTCACGTGGATCAGCGCCTTCAGGTCGGCGAGATCGCTCGCGAGGTCGGCGCCACATGCGATGAAGCCCACGCGCAGCGCGGCCGAGAACGACTTGGAGAAGCTGCCGATGTAGATCGTGCGTTCCAGCTGGTCGAGCGCGGCCAGCCGGGGCAGCGCCGTGGGCTTGAAGTCGGCCAGCGGATCGTTCTCGACGACCAGCAGGTCGTGCTTCTGCGCAAGCTGGAGCACTCGGAATGCCTTGGCGGGCGAGATGTCGGAGCCGGTGGGGTTGTGCGCGATCGACTGGGTGAAGAAGAGGCGCGGCCGCTCGGCAACGAGCAGGCGCTCCAGCGCTTCCAGGTCGGGCCCGTCGGCCAGGCGCGGCACGCCCAGCACCTGCGCGCCCGCGAGCTTGAGCTTGCCGAACAGCGGGTAGTAGCCGGGGTCGTCCACCAGCACCTTGCCGCCGGGCGGCACGAAATAGCGGATGACGATGTCCATGGCCTCGTTGGCGCCGTGCGTGAGCACGATCTGCCGCGGTTCGGCGCCGATGCCGAAGTCGGCCAGCTTGCGCACGAGGTGATCGCGCAGCGGCGCGTAGCCGAAGCGGCTACCGTAGCGAAAGAGCGCGCCGAGCCCCGTGCGCACGACCTTGGGGTGGTACTTGTCGAGCCGCACGTCGGCCAGCCACTCGACCGGCGGAAAGCCGTCGCCCACGGCGATCGCGTCGGGCTCGGTCTTGAGCTGCTCGCGCATGAGCCACACGATGTCCATCGCGCGGCCGAGGCTGCCGGCGTCTTCCTCCGCGGGCCCGGGGGCCGAGGGCCGCGCGCACACGAAGTAGCCCGAGCCGCGCCTGGGCTCGACCAGCCCGCGCGACACCAGCAGCTCGAAGGCGGCGACCACGGTGTTCTTCGCATAGCCGTGCAGCTGCGCCAGTTCGCGCAGCGAGGGGAGCTTGACGCCGGCCTTGTATGCGCCGCTCGCGATCTGGCGTTCGATGGCGTTGGCGAGCGAATCGGCGATGGTGGTCATGGCCTGCGACTGTGACACAGCGGGCGCGAACGGCCACCCACTGTCCTCACTGTCCCGCCAAACTGTGCCTTCCGGCGGCGGTACAGCCGACCTAAATTGCCTGCTCCCGAACTCGCATTCAGAAGAGACACGCAACGATGGTCGCCGACTCCCGCCTTCCCAACTTCCGCGCACTGACACCCGCGCAGCGCCTCGAACACATCGCGGGCATCGCCTCGCTCACCGCCGACGAGACCGCCCTGCTCGCCCGGCCCGACGCCCTGGGCATGGACCGCGCCAACGGCATGATCGAGAACGTCATCGGCACCTTCGAGCTGCCGCTGGGCGTGGCCGGCAACTTCGTGGTGAACGGCCGCGAGTACCTGGTGCCGATGGTGGTGGAAGAACCCTCGGTGGTGGCCGCGGCCTCGTTCATGGCCAAGCTGGCGCGCGAAGCCGGCGGCTTCGAGGCATCGAGCACCGGACCGCTGATGCGCGCGCAGGTGCAGGTGGTGGGCATCGGCGATCCGCAGGGGGCACGGCTCGCACTGCTGCGGGCGCGCGAGCGCATCCTGGAGGTGGCGAACAGCCGCGACAAGGTGCTGATCGGCCTGGGCGGCGGCTGCCGCGACATCGAGGTGCACGTGTTCGAAAGCACGCCACGCGGCGCGATGGTGGTGATGCACCTGATCGTCGACGTGCGCGACGCGATGGGCGCGAACACGGTCAACACCATGGCCGAAGCGGTGTCGCCGCTGGTCGAGGAGCTCACCGGCGGCACGGTGCGGCTGCGCATCCTGTCGAACCTCGCGGACCTGCGGCTGGCGCGCGCCCGAGTGCGGCTCGCACCGGCCGTGCTGGTCACGCGCGAGCGCAGCGGCGAGGAAGTGGTGGAAGGCGTGATCGACGCCTACACCTTCGCGGCCGTCGACCCCTACCGAGCGGCCACGCACAACAAGGGAATCATGAACGGCATCGACCCGGTGATCGTCGCCACCGGCAACGACTGGCGCGCGGTCGAGGCCGGCGCACACGCGTACGCCTGCCGCCATGGCCGCTACACCTCGCTCACCACCTGGGAGAAGGACAACACCGGCGCGCTGGTCGGCACCATCGAGCTGCCGATGCCGGTGGGGCTGGTGGGCGGCGCCACCAAGACGCATCCGCTGGCGCGGCTGGCGCTGAAGGTCCTCGGCGTGCAGTCGGCACAAGAGCTCGGCGAAGTGGCCGCTGCGGTGGGCCTTGCGCAGAACCTGGGCGCCCTGCGCGCGCTGGCCACCGAAGGCATCCAGCGCGGCCACATGGCACTGCACGCACGCAACATCGCGCTGGTGGCCGGTGCCGCTGGCGAGGAGATCGACGCCGTCGCGAAGCAGATGGCGGCCGAGCACGACGTGCGCACCGACCGCGCGGTGGCGCTGCTCGAAGCGCTGCGCAAGAACAAGAAGTAGGCAGGCAGACAGGAAGGCGTTGCGGGCCGCGCCCGCATCAACAACAACGACGGAGACGACAGCATGAAGACGGACAGTACAGGCCGCGCGAGATGGCGGCTGGTTGAGATATGGGGCGACACCGCCGACCTGGGCCACCTCGCGTGGTCGATCGCCATCGGCCTCGTCGTGAGCCTCGCAGGCTTCCTGGTGGCCAACCGCGTGCTCGCGAGCACGGTGGGCACGCCCGAGCTGGCGCGTGCCTACGCCATGCTCGCGGGCCTGGGCGGCTGCGTGCTGTCGGGCCTGATCTGCGCCTGGCTCTTCACGCCCAAGCGCGAGGTGATCGAGGGCACGGGCGCCGATCCGCGCTGGCGCGAGGAAGTGCTGGCCGAACTGGCCGGCGAGCACGGCGACCTGGGCTCGGTGGCCGACCTGCCGCCCGCCGTGGTGCGCGAGATGAAGGAACTCGAAATCCACGACCTGTTCGCCTCGTACCGGCCGCGCGCCGCGCGGCAGGAAGGCGGCGCGCCATGATCGACGCATCGCTGCTCGACCAGATCCTCATCGCCACCGGCATGGGCCTTGTCGGCGCCGTGGTGTTCGCCGCCATCGGCCTCGTCTCGGGCACCGACGAGACCACCACGCTCGCGCCGCTGACGCTGCTGGTGGTGCTGCTGGGCGTGCCGCCCGAGGGCGTCTTCACCTTCTTCCTGGCCGCGGCCGTGGCCAAACACATGACGCACGCGGTGCCCACGGCGCTGCTGGGCATCCCGGGCGACACCATGGCCACGCCGCTGCTGCAGGACGCCAACGTGCTGCGCAACCTCGGCGTGCCGCACATCGCGCTGCGCAAGATGGTGTCGGGCGCGATCATCGCGGCCTTCATCGCGGTGCCGCTGGCCGTGCTGTTCGCGGTGCTGCTGGCGCCATACGGCGCAGCCATCACCAAGGCGGCGCCGTGGATCTTCGTGGTGGCGGCCGTGGCCATCGCGTATTTCTCGAGCGGGCGCTGGGCCTCGGTGGCGACGCTGGTGCCCTTCGTGGTGGTGATCGTGGCGCTGCAGGCGCTCACGGGCAAGTACGGCGTGAAGCTCAGCATCAGCTACTTCCTGGGCATCGCCATCGGGCCGCTGGTGGCCGACCTGTTCTCGGTGATCTCGCCGGCCGCGCGTGCGCGCATGAAGCGCGACAAGGTCCGCACCTTCTCGCTGGCGCCCGACGTGAAGGGCTGGTCGGGCTACTTCCCGAACCCGTTCAAGGTGCTCGACCGCGGGCAGGTGAAGTGGACCTTCGCGACGGCGGCGGTCTCCAGCGCCACCTTCGTGTTCAGCCCGGTCGCGATGACGGTGGTGCTGGGCGAACTGGTGGGCTCGCGCGTGAAGCACGCCTACCACCGGCTCACGACCACGCTGGCCGCGCGCAACGGCGTGACCGAGGCCACCTACATCGCCGAGGCGCTGATTCCGCTGATCGCCATCGGCCTGCCGCTGAGCCCGGTGGCCGCGGGGCCGGCCGCGCCGCTCTTCAACGCGCCACCGGTCTTCACCATCGACGCGGCCAGCGGCCAGACCCACAACCTGCACAACCTGCTGAGCCACTGGGAGTTCCTGGGCTACGGGATGCTGGCGGTGGTGCTGGCGGCGCTGGTGGCCTATCCGTTCACGATGAACTTCGCGCGCCGCGCGGCGCTCTTCGTCTCACGCAAGGTCAGCCACGAGGCGATCATCGCGACCTTCGTGGGGCTGATCGTGGTGATCAGCGTGTGGGAAGGCCAGTTGCTCGGGCTGCTGGTGATCCTGACGATGGGGCTGCTGGGCGGGCTGCTGTCGCGCGCCATCGGCTTCAACACCGGCGTGCAGTTCATGGGTTACTACACGGCGGTGCTGACGGTGCCTGCGGTGGTCAAGGCCTTCGGCTGATCGGAGAAAGAGGCTGTCAGCGCACCTTCGCGCAGACCGCCTCGAACACCGCGCCGCTCACCGTCTCGGGCTTGCCGACGGGCGACCACTGGGTGTGGCGGCCGATGTCGAGGTCGTGCACCTCGAGCGGCCCGTTGTAGCTGACGACACGGCGCATCTTCTCGCGGCGGCCCTTGCAGTCGTAGTCGCCCAGGTAGTTGGACGCGCGGAAGGGCTGCTTGCCCACGTCGTTCTGGAGCTCGAAGTAGTCGTAGCGGGTCCAGGCCTCGACGAATTCGCCGTGGGGGCGGATCGACGGGATCTTCAGCGACACCTTCTTGCGGGCCGTGGTCATGAGCTGTGTCCACTCCTGCTGTTTCGGCTGGGGCTGCGCGGAGACACAAGGGACGGCGGCCACCAGCGCAAGGACGCCGACGGCGGGGATCAGGCGAAGGAACGGTTTCACGGCTCGGGCTCCTGTGTGGCTCTGTATGTCTGCATGGGCCGGCGCCGGCCGGCAGCCGGAAGATATCAAAGCAGACCCAGGGCAGCTCAGCGCGGCTTCGGCTGGGTCTTCTTCGGGGCCGGCTTCGACGCAGGCTTCGGCTTGTCGCCGCCGAACAGCTTTTCCACCTGCTGCCCCACGCGCGCCCCGATGGCGGTGCCCACACCCGGCAGCACCGCGCTGCCGATGGCCGCGCCGGTGAGCGCGGCGCCGGTCAGCGAGAGTTCGGGGTCGCTCATGCTGCCGCCCACCTTCAGCGGCACGCCGACCACGCCGTCGACGAGGTCGACCGCGATCTCGCCGTCGAGCTTGCGGTTGAAGAGCTTCAGGTTGCCGCTGGCGGTGAGCACGCCCGAGCGGGCCTTGAGGTTGCTGTACTGCATCACCACGCCGTCCTCGGTGCCCTGGGTGTCGAGGGTGCCGGTGAGTTCGTCCAGCGCGGTGGTGCCTCCTCGGCTGATGCCTGCGGTGGTGACGGCCTTGGCCACGTCCAGCCTGGTGAGCGTGGCCGGTTGGACCGAGAAGGTGGTGCGGGTGTGCAGGCTGCGGATGAGCGCGCCGAGATCCTCGGCGCTCGCCGCCTCGGCCGCGAGCGTGGTGGTGCCCGAGAACTTGCCGGCCACCGAGGTGCGGCGGCCGAAGGCCTGCACCAGGCTCTCGATGTCGATCTGGCGCGGCTCCAGGTCGGCCGAGAGCTGGAGCTTGCCGTCGGGCTGCGTCTCGAGGCGGGAGACGCCGTTCCAGGTGCCGCCGCCCACGTCGATGCGGGTGCGCCAGCGGTCCTGCCCGGCCTGGCGGTCCAGGCGCAGGCGCACCGCAGAGGGAGTGCCGGCGCGCTCGATGCGGGCCTGGCGCGGTCGCCAGCCGGGGTCGAAGCGGATGTCGCCGTCGTAGGCCAGCGAGATGTCGCGCCGGTCGATCCAGCTCACGTCGCGCCAGCGCAGCTGTTCCACGGGGACGGGCGCGAGCGTCCATGGCGCCGGCAACGCGATGACGCCCTCCCCGCTCTCCCGCGGCTTGGGCCCCTTGCCCCGGAAGGCACGCACCGAGGCGCGCGGCAACACCAGGCCGTCGACCTCGATCTCGTCCACCGCGATGACGCGCTGCAGCAGCGGCGCGAGCTGCAGCTGCACGCTCACGCGGCGCAGGGTGATGGGACGGGGCTGGTCGGTGGCGATGTCGGACAGCACGAGCACGGGTACCGGCACCAGCGCCCAATGGGCGCCACCCACCTTCAGGGCCACGCCGAAGCGCTTCTCGAAGGCCTCGGCGATCTTCGCGGCCACCTCGTCGTCGGTGGGCAGGCGCGCGCTCACCACCCACACCAGCGCGCCCGCGCCCAGCAGCAATGCAACGGCGATGCCGAGGAGCCAGCGGCGCAGGGGGAGCTTCATCGGCGCAAGGTAGCACGCAAAGGCGACTCGGTTTGTCAGCCGCCATCGCTATAGTTTTGGCCACTGTTACAGGCAGGAAGAAAGAAAGAGGCACTGAATGCGTATCTGGAAGAAAGAGGTCTCCGTCGAGACCCTGACGAGCAACCACGTGGGCACCGTCGTCTCCGCGCTGGGCATCGAGTTCCTGGAGGTGGGCGACGACTTCATCCGCGCCCGCTGCCCCGTGGACGAGCGCACCCGCCAGCCCTACGGCATCCTGCACGGCGGCGTGTCGGTGGTGCTGGCCGAGACGCTGGGCTCCTGCGGCGCCCACTACTCGGCCCCCGAGGGCGACCGCGCCGTGGGCCTGGACATCAACGCCAACCACATCCGCTCGGTGACCAGCGGCTGGGTGATCGGCACGGCGCGGCCGGTGCACCGGGGGCGCACCACGCAGGTCTGGCAGATCGACCTGACCAACGAGGCGGGCGAGCTGACCTGCGTATCGCGCATCACGATGGCGGTGCTGCAGGCGCGCTGAAGGCGGCGGCTTTCTTTCTCCTGCGGCAGGGTGCATGCCGGTGTTCAGGGCGGGGTTCATCACCCACAATCACGCCCCGGGAAAGCCGGGACGTCCCGGCCACCGAGCACTACATCCAACAAGAGGAGATAGAAGAATGTTCAACTGGACTGAACGGCCCGCGTCCGCGCTGGCCAACGGCGCGGTAATCGCGCCCGACGAGCGGCTGCCCTGGCTGCAGACCGGCGCGATGGGCGTGCAGCACGTCATCGCGATGTTCGGCGCCACGGTGCTGGCGCCGATCCTTATGGGCTTCAACCCCAACATCGCGATCCTGATGAGCGGCATCGGCACGCTCATCTTCTACTTCGTCACCGGCGGCAAGGTGCCCAGCTACCTGGGCTCGAGCTTCGCTTTCATCGGCGTGGTGATCGCCGCCAGCGGCTACGCGGGCAAGGGGCCCAACGCCAACATCGCGGTGGCGCTGGGGGGCATCGTGGCCTGCGGGGTGGTGTACATCCTGATCGGGGCCATCGTGCAGGCCATCGGCACTGGCTGGATCGAGCGCTTCATGCCGCCCGTCGTCACGGGCGCGGTGGTGGCCGTGATCGGGCTCAACCTGGCGGGCGTGCCCGTCAAGAACATGGCGGCCGGCAACTTCGACGCCTGGATGCAGGCCGTGACCTTCCTCTGCGTGGGCCTGGTGGCGGTGTTCACCCGCGGCATGCTGCAGCGCCTGCTGATCCTGGTGGGGCTGATCCTGGCCACGCTGGTCTACGCCGCGCTGACCAATGGCATGGGCATGGGCAAGCCGGTGGACCTGAGCGGCATCGCCAACGCGGCCTGGTTCGGCCTGCCGACCTTCACCGCGCCGGTGTTCACGGCCAACGCGATGCTGCTGATCGCGCCGGTGGCGATCATCCTGGTGGCGGAGAACCTCGGCCACCTGAAGGCGGTGACGGCCATGACCGGCCGCAACCTCGACCCGTACATGGGCCGCGCCTTCATCGGCGACGGCATCGCCACCGTGGTGAGCGGCGCCGCCGGCGGCACCGGCGTGACCACCTACGCCGAGAACATCGGCGTGATGGCGGCCACGCGCATCTATTCCACCGCCGTGTTCGTGGTGGCCGCCGTCATCGCGCTGGTGCTGGGCTTCAGCCCCAAGTTCGGCGCGCTGATCCAGGCCATTCCGCTGCCGGTGATGGGCGGCGTGAGCATCGTGGTGTTCGGCCTGATCGCCATCGCGGGCGCCAAGATCTGGGTCGACAACAAGGTCGACTTCTCGCAGAACAGGAACCTGATCGTCGCGGCCATCACGCTGATCGTGGGCACGGGCGACTTCACGCTGAAGTTCGGCGACTTCGCCCTGGGCGGCATCGGCTGCGCGACCTTCGGCGCGATCATTCTTTACGCGCTGCTGGGCCGCTCCAGGAATTGAACTGCGAGCGAGCCCTTCCAGGGATACCGTGGAACCGGCTTTGCCGGGCCACCGGTATCGCCCCCTGCAAGGGGGTTGGCGAAGCGACACGAAGTGCCGCGAAGCCTGGGGGTTAGCTTGGTAACCTCATGAAAGAAGTGTTTGCCGGAGGGCCTGAGGCGGGGGCCCTTCACCGGCGTTTGGCCCGCGCCCGTTAGACTCCAACGCTTTTCGCACCGACGTTTTCCCAATGGCCGATGTCTCCGCCGCGCGCACCAAGGCGGTTTTCGAATTCAAGAGCGCCACGCTGCCGCTGATCGCAGTGATCCTCAAGACGTCCGACCTGGACGTGCTGGCCGAGGCGCTCGACGCCCAGCTGGCGGATTCGCCCGACTTCTTCGAGCAGGAGCCGGTGGTGATCGACCTCTCGCTGCTGCAGGAGTCGCAGGACGACGGCGACATCGACTTCGCCGCCCTGCGCGGCCTGCTGGCGCGCCACCAGACCCAGCCCATCGCGGTGCGCGGCGGCAACGACACCCAGCACGCCGCAGCGCGCGCGGCCGGCCTCTCGGTGGCGGCCATGCCCGCGGCCCCGGCGCCCCGCGCCCCGGCCCCGCCGGCCGAGCCCCCGGCCTCCGAGGCCCCGCAGATCGTGCGCGAGGTGCCGGTGCCGGCCAACGGCACGCTGCTGATCGACAAGCCGCTGCGCTCGGGCCAGCAGGTCTACGCCCGCGGCGGCGACGTGGTGGTGACTGCCATCGTGAGTTTCGGCGCGGAAGTCATCGCCGACGGCAACGTGCACGTGTACGCGCCGCTGCGCGGCAAGGCCATTGCCGGCGCGCGCGGCAACACCGAGGCGCGGATCTTCTCGACCTGCATGGAGGCCCAGCTGGTGGCCGTGGCCGGCATCTACCGGACCAACGAGGTGCCGCTGCCCGACACGGTGCTGGGCAAGCCGGCCCAGGTGCGCCTGGACGGCAAGAAGATTTCCATCGACCCTATTCCCTGACCGGGCGAACCCGATCACGGAATGCGGCGACCCTGACAAGCAACAACTGAATCGAAACAAGAAGGAATGGCCATGGCCAAAATTGTGGTGGTGACTTCGGGCAAGGGCGGCGTCGGCAAGACGACGACGAGCGCCAGCTTCGCGTCGGGCCTCGCGCTCGCGGGCAAGAAAACGGCGGTGATCGACTTCGACGTGGGCCTGCGCAACCTCGACCTGATCATGGGCTGCGAACGCCGCGTGGTGTATGACCTGATCAACGTCATCCAGGGCGAAGCCAACCTGAGCCAAGCGCTCATCAAGGACAAGCAGTGCGACAACCTGTTCGTGCTGGCCGCCTCGCAGACGCGCGACAAGGAAGCGCTCACGCAGGACGGCGTCGAGAAGGTGCTGACCGACCTCGCCGCGATGGAGTTCGACTACATCGTCTGCGACTCGCCCGCGGGCATCGAGACCGGCGCCATGATGGCCATGCACTTCGCCGACGAAGCGCTGATCGTCACCAACCCCGAAGTCTCCTCGGTGCGCGACTCGGACCGCATCCTGGGCATGCTCAGCAGCAAGACCAAGCGCGCCAAGGAAGGCGGCGACCCGATCAAGGAGCACCTGCTGATCACCCGCTACAACCCGAACCGGGTGGCGGGCGGACAGATGCTCTCCCTGGAAGACATCCAGGACATCCTGCGCATCAAGCTCATCGGCGTGATCCCCGAGTCGGAAAGCGTGCTGCATGCCTCGAACCAGGGCGTGCCCGCGATCCACGACAAGGAAACCGACGTGGCGCAGGCCTACAGCGACGTGGTGGCGCGCTTCCTCGGAGAGGACAAGCCGATGCGCTTCGTCGACGCCGAGAAGCCCAGCTTCTTCAAGCGGATCTTCGGAGGCAAGTAGGCATGTCGTTTCTCTCGTTCCTGCTTGGCGAGAAGAAGAAGACTGCAAGCGTCGCGAAAGAGCGCCTGCAGATCATCCTCGCGCACGAGCGCTCCAGCCTCAGCGGCAAGAAGCGCCCCGACTATCTGCCCGAACTCCAGCGCGAGCTGGTGGCGGTGATTTCCAAGTACGTGTCGATCAACGCCGACGACATCAAGGTGCACCTGGAAACCCAGGACAACCTCGAAGTGCTCGACATCAAGATCGAGCTGCCCGACCCGGCGCCGGCGCGCTGACGGGTTTCGCGGACCTCAGTGCACGGGGTCCGCAACAAAGCGCAGCACCTGCTCGAGCACCTCCGGCGTCTGGAGGATGCGGCGGTGCCCGAGCCCCTGCGTGGCCGCCAGCTGGGCGCCGCGGATCGCATCGCGGTAGGCCTCGGCATCGGCGAAGCGGTTCACGCGGTCGTCTCGGTCGTGCACGATCAGCGTCGGCTGCACGATGCGCGGGCCCACGGCGGCCGGCTCCAGCTGCGCCATCAGGACCCCTTCACGCGATTCGAGCAGCCGCTGCATCGCCCCCCGCGTGGCTTCGCTGAGGCCGAAGGTGTGCGCGAAGTAGCGCGTGTATTCGCGCGGCGAAGCAGGCGGCGCGAGCAGCACGAGGCGCTCCGCCGGAAGGCCGCGCGCCGCTGCAAGAGCGAGCCCGTTGGCGCCCAGCGAATGCGCGACGGCGGCGCGCAACGCGTGGCCATCGGCCGCGAGCCGGGCTGCCACGTAGGCGATGGCGCGCGCGAACTGCGGCGAGTTGCTCATCGTGCCCGCGCTGCGGCCGTGCGCCGGCAGCTCGAGCAGCACGGGCCGCAGCCCTGCCGCAGCCACGGCCTGCGCGAGCGGCAGCATCTGCCCCGCGTGCCCGCCCCAGCCGTGCACCAGCAGCACCACGGGCGCCGACTCCGCACCCGAGTCCTGCGCGGCCAGGTGGTAGATGCCGACGCCCGCATCCTCGAAGGCCCAGCTCTCGCGCCGCCATTCGGCGCCGGGGCCCTGGCCGCGGTAGAGCCACTTGGGCGGCAGCGGCGTGCCGAACAGGCGATACGCGGCGCGCACGCCGAGTGCGGGCCAGAGGCGCTGCGAGGTAGTCAGGCCGAAGCGCAACGCGCGCATCGTGCGGCTGGGCCGGTAGTAGTTCGACTGCGCGGCATGGCCGGCGGCCGGCGTGGAAGTGGTCGTCATGGCGTGGCGTTCCTCCCGGGCGTTCAGTACCAGACCCAGTCGCGGTTGCTGCGAGGCAGGCTGCGCAGGGTGTCGCGCAAGCCCTTCGCGCCGAGGACGGCCGCATAGGCGGCGAGGAAGAGGGCGATGATCAGCATGGTGCTTCTCCTTTTTATCGCACAGTCGTGCGAAATTCTGGCAAATGGAAACGTCGAGAGCCGCCTGCTTCGTGGCCGGCTCAGGCGAGATAGCTGGAAAGAAGCCGCTGCCAGGTCTGCGCAGCGCGCTCGGCGGCCTGCGGATCGCGCAGGAAGCGCGCGTCGTGCAGCTGGGTCATGGTCACGCCGTTGAGCTCGCTCACGAGCTGCGCGGGGTCGGTGTCGGCCTTGAGTTCGCCGGTCTCGATGGCCTGCAGCACGGTGCGGCGCAGTGCGGCGCGCCAGCGCGTAATCTCGTCGAACAGCATGTCGCGCAGCTCGCCCTCGCGGTCGTCGAACTCGAAGGCGCCGGCCATGTAGAGGCAGCCGGTGTGCATCTCGACGTCGCGCGTGCGGGCGATCCAGCGCGCGACGATCTCGTTGAGCCGCGCCAGGCCCTTCGGCTTCTGCATAGCGGGCACGAACACCTCGGCCAGAAAGCCGCGGCCGTACTCCTCGATGACGGCCTTCTGCAGCGCCTCGCGCGAACCCACGCGGGAGAACACGCCGCTCTTGGAAAGGCCCAGCCGGCTCGCGACGGCCTGCAGCGTGATCGCCTCCAGGCCTTCGGCCAGCGCAAGATTCATCGCCGCGCCGACGATGGCGGTGCGGGTGAGTTCGCTTTTCTGGGTCTTGGCGTCCATGCGGCAAACTTTAGCACACCCGTGCGAAATTGCAAACAAGCCCTGCTGGAGTGCCTTAAAGATGTTTCGCTCATGTGAAACCAACAAACGCATCGTTCCCCGAACGAGCCCTTGTGCCGAGAATCCGCGGTCGGCCCCAGCCGGGGCCCCATGACTCTTCTCGCGCCAGATGAACTTCCAGCAACTGCGCTCGGTACGCGAGGCCGTTCGTTGCGGCTTCAACCTGACCGAAGTCGCCCACACCCTTCACACTTCGCAGCCCGGCGTGAGTCGGCAAATCCGCGAGCTCGAGGAAGAACTCGGCATCGAGCTCTTCGTGCGTGCGGGCAAGCGGCTCACGGGGCTCACCGAGCCGGGCGGGCACGTGCTGCCGATCATCGAGCGCATGCTGATGGAGAGCAGCAACCTCAAGCACGCGGGCCAGGAGTTCGTCGCGCAGCAGAGCGGCCTGCTCTCGGTGGCGGCCACGCACTCGCAGGCGCGCTATGCGATGCCGGTGGCGGTGCAGGAATTCCGCGCGCAGTTTCCGAACGTGAAGCTGCACCTGCACCAGGGCTCGCCCAAGCAGATCGCGCAGATGCTGCTCGACGGCGAGGCCGACGTGGGCATTGCCACGGAAGCGCTGGGCGACTACCCGCAGCTTGTCGCCCTGCCCTGCTACCGCTGGACGCATTCCGTGGTCGTGCCGCCGGGGCACCCGCTGCTCGACGCGCCACTGACGCTCGACGCGCTCACGCGCTATCCGCTCATCACCTACGACACGGGCTTCACGGGCCGCTCGCGCATCGACGAGGCCTTCGGGCAGCGCGGGCTGCAGCCCAACATCGTGCTCGCCGCAATGGACGCCGACGTGATCAAGACCTACGTGCAGCTGGGCCTTGGCGTGGGCATCGTGGCCGGCGTGGCCTACGAGGCCGAGCGCGACACGCAGCTGCGCGCGCTCGACGCGGGGCGACTGTTCGGCATCAACCTCACCAAGCTCGCGGTGCGGCGCGGCACCTACCTGCGCAAGTACGTGTACGCGTTCATCGAGTCGTTCGCACCCACGCTGACGCGCGCAGTGGTCGAAAAGGCTCTGGGAGACGAAGAAAGAGCCTCTCACTACGAAATCTAGGCTTTGTCCAGAAGCTGAGGGCGGGTGTGTACTGCGGACGACAGAATGGTTAAAAAAGAAGAATGCAGCTTCACACAGGCGGCGTACATTCGGGTTAATTCCCTGGCTTCCTGGAAATGGATCAGCAATGGCATCGTCGACCTCGCAGCAGCAACAACAGCAAACAAGGGCCTCCCAGAGGGCGGCCGATGCAGCGGAGCGGCGGGAACGGCTGAGACGGGCTCTGCCCGCCACGGTGGAACTGCTGCAGAGCCGCCAGGCCGACCGCATCGACGACGCCGACATCGACGCGTACGTGAGCCTCAACTGGCTCGAATGGCATGGTGGCGGCCTTCGGCTGACCATCACCGGGCGCAACGTCTGCGCCCAGTCGGTGCCCACCGCGCTGGTCTGAAGACCGGCTCCGGCGTTCGCTTCCTCGACCTCTCAAAAGAAAAACCGCCACGGTTGCCCGTGGCGGCTTCGTGCTGCCTGGTTGGATGGTGGTGCGCGCTTACTGGCCGGCGATGATGTTCGCGATCACGCCGGTGGCGATGGCCGCGAGCACGAAGTCGCCACCCACGCCCACCCACTGATAGCCACGGGGCGGCTGCTGGAGCCTGTAGGCGCGCCAGTCCTGCACCACGTAGTTGCGGCCACGATACTCCTGCGGCACGCGGCCACCGCGGCGCCATTCCGTATGCGGCTGCGGGAAGCCACGGCGGTCGAACTGGCGGCCATCGCGGAAGTCCTGGTTGCCGCGGTAGTAGTCGCCTTGCGGACCGTGCCGGTCGAAGTTGCGGTCATGCTGGTCTCGCTGATCCCGCTGTTCGTAGCGGCCGTCGCCCGGACGACCATCGCCGTGGCGGTCCTGCGCAAAGGCGCTCCCCGCCGCCATGCACATCGCGAGTGCTGCAGCGACAACGGCCATGCTCTTTGAATTGGTGATCATCTGGAAATCCTTCATGCGTTGATGACGAATTCATTGTGGGCCGCGCATGTGTCCGCTACGGACGCTTCGGGTCGCGGACGGGTGAAGTCCGGTAAGCGCCGGTATCCGCGCGGCGCCTTGTCCTTCAAGGTGGCGCATCGAGCCTCTCGCACGAGTGCCGCCGCCCTCCTCCATTCACTGGCAAGGGACAAGCGCCTGTGCCCTGCGAGCTGCGTTTAAGCTGCGCGCCACATGAAGCGAAGACACCTCCTGCACCTGCTGGCCAGCGCGCCTGCCATGGCCGTTCTGGTGGCCTGCGGCAAGCGCAGGGGCTCGGCCGCCGCACTGAAATCCGATGCCCGCGTGCTGGCCTTGGGCGACAGCCTGACTTACGGCTACGGCGCGCCGCCCAATGCGGCGTGGCCCGTGAAGCTGGGCGAGCTCACGGGCTGGCAGGTCGAGAACGCGGGCATCAACGGCGACACCTCGGATGGCGCGCTGCAACGCCTGCCAGGACTGCTGGGCGCGGGCAGCTATGACGCGATCCTGATCGGCATCGGCGGCAACGACATGCTGCGCGGCATGTCGGCCGCGGCCACGCGCGACAACATCGTGGCCCTGGTCAGTGAAGCGCGGGCGCACACGCCATACGTCGCGCTGCTGGCCACGCCGGCGCCCGACGCCATGCGTGCGGCGATCGGCTCGCTCAGCGATGCGCCGTTCTACGAAGAGATCGCGAAGTCGGGGCAGGCGCTGCTCGTGGCGAACGTGTATTCGAGCGTGCTGTCGGATGCGTCGCTGCGCTCCGATCGCATCCATGCCAACGCACGAGGCTATGAAAAGGTCGCGCAGCTGCTGGCGGACCAGCTCAAGGCCGCGGGCTGGCGCTGATCAGGCATTCAGCAAGTCGACGTAGGCACCCTGCACCAGCTGCTCGGCGCCCACGCCCAACTGCGCCATGAGCGCATGCGCTTCTGCGATGCCGGCCCCGGACGATTCGCCTTCTTCCAGCACAACCTCGAGCTCGAGGAATTCACCGAGGCCCTCCACGCGGTCGAGATGCACGCGCGTGCGGCCGACCAGGAACAGCTGGCGCAGCTTGCGCACGCGGCCCGCCTGCCCCCACGCAAGCGCGAGAGATTCGCGCAGCACATCTGGCGTGGCGCACGGCGTGATCAGGTAGAACGATTCCTTCGGGCCGCTGCTGTTGGCGCGGCGATAGAAGATCAGCTCGGCGTGATCGGGCGCGAAAGTGCGCAGCTTGAGGCGGTCTGCGCTGTCGGCGCAGCGGAAGAAAGTGTCGTCCTGCGCGATCTCGATGGGGCTTTGGTCGGCCAGCGTCTCGGCGATGCGCGCCACGCGTTCCACGCTGTCGATGCGGGCCTTGATTTCGATGTTTCTTGCCATGGGGCGGTGTGAGGGTTGGCTTTTTTTCGGGGTGCGTGCGCAGGCCACCGGGTACTCCCCTCCGCGAATGTCCTCCGCCCTTCGGGCTCCCCCTTTATTTCGCTGCGGGGAGCACCCGATGCCCTGCGCACAGGGCACGCTGCTGGTTTGCAGCCGATCAACCAGTGCTCTGAACGATCACGCCGGCGGGGTGCCTTGCGCAGCGAAATAAAGGAGGAGCCGAAGGCGGGGGACATTCGCGGAGCAAGGTACCCCGTCGGCGTGAGCGCGCCCCTGAACCGACGCGTCCCTGGTTCAGGGCGCGTTGCCTTGCGGACCCACCGGTGGTGGCGCAGCGCGCCCGCTGGAGCCTCGCGAAAGCTTGCGGCCGAAGGCCTCACCCACGTTGCGCACCGGCCGGCTGGCTTTCTCCGACACGTTGTTGACGCCGCGCCGCGTGGCCGCATCCGCGCGGTTGACGCTGCGGCCCGCGGCGTTGGTGCCGCGCTGCACGCTGCCCACGACCTTGCCGCCGCGCGAGGGTGACTTGAGGGTGTGAGCGCGTTGGGCCTGCGGCGGGTTGTCCGCGCTCTGGGCTTGCGCGCCCACCGGCAGCCACAGTGCTGCGGCCATCGCCACGACGAGCGATGTGCGAAAGGTGTTCGAGAGTTTCATGGAGTCTCCTTGGTGTCGTCTGCTTCCGCTGCTGCTGCGCGCGCCATGCGCTCGCTCTTCCAGTACACGTCGTCGCCGCCGTCCATCCGGTTGAGCACGCGCGCGAGCACGAAGAGCAGGTCGCTGAGCCGGTTGAGATATTGGCGCAGTGCGTCGTTGAGTTCAGCCGCAGCACCGAGCGCGACCACCGCGCGCTCGGCCCGCCGCGCCACCGTGCGGCACACATGCGCGAGCGAGGCTGCGCGCGTGCCCGCGGGCAGGATGAATTCGGCAAGGCGCGGCAGCGCGGCGTTGTGCTCGGCCAGCGCGTTGTCGAGCTGCAGCAGCGCATCGGCCTTCAGCAGCGTGAAACCCGGCATCGACAACTCGCCGCCGAGATTGAAGAGCTGGTGCTGCACGTCGACCAGCAGCTCGCGCACGGGCTCCGGCATGGGCTCGCACAGCAGCAGGCCGATCTGCGAGTTGAGTTCGTCCACGTCGCCCATCGCGTGCACGCGCAGGTGGTCTTTCGGCACGCGCGTGTTGTCGCCGAGGCCGGTGGTGCCATCGTCGCCGGTGCGGGTGGCGATCTGGGAAAGTCGGTTGCCCATGGTGGCTCCTGTTTTTACAGCTCGACGGTCGAGGCGTCTATCTTGCCCGCGAGCCATTGCAGGCCCGCAAGATGCTGCTGGTCGTGGCTGCAGAGGTAGTGGATGAGGCTGCGCATCGTGAGCGGGCCATAGCCTTCGAACACGGCCGTACGCGCGAGCTGTGCGTCGCTCAGGCTGGAGATGATTTCCATCGTCTGCGCGCGCGCCATGCGGAAGTCGGCCAGCACCTTCGCCGCGTCGGCCGTGCCGTATGCACGCGCGATGGCCAGCGGCTCGCTGTCGATCGAGGCCAGCGTCGGATGCGTCTCCTGCAGCGTGCGGCGAAAGCGCACGTGGTAGCCCTCGATCTCGATGTCGCGCACGTGGCAGAGCTGCTCGATGGCGGTGAAGGCCTCGCTGGGCACACCCTCCCACGAGGGCGGCGCCCAATGCCGGAAGGCCGTGGGAATGGCCGCGTAGTGGGCTTCCAGCTGCGACGGGAAGGCGGCGAGAGCGCTGAGGGTCGTGGGGTTCATGTTTTTTCCGAAGCGCATTATGGTGCTCGCTCCGTAGAATGGACGATCCCCCTCACGCCGCCAGGAGACCCACGATGAACGCCCCGACCTCCACCTCGCACCTGATGCCGGAGCTTCATCTGCGCGACGTGCCAGCGGCCCTGATCGACGGACTGAAGGCGCGCTTCGGCGCCAACTGTTCCACGGCCATGGCGGTGCGCACGCAGCACGGGCGCGACGAATCTTCCTTCGATGCGCCGCCGCCCGCCGCCGTGGTGTTCGCAGAGAGCACGCAGGACGTGGCCGATGCGGTAAAGCTCGCCAGCGAGCACAGCGTGCCGGTCATTCCCTTCGGCGTGGGCTCCTCGCTCGAAGGCCACCTGCTTGCGGTGCAGGGCGGCATCAGCATCGACGTGTCGCGCATGAACAAGGTGCTGTCGGTCAACGCCGACGACCTCACGGTGACGGTGCAGCCCGGCGTCACGCGCAAGCAGCTCAATGAGGAGATCAAGAGCACGGGCCTGTTCTTCCCCATCGACCCGGGTGCCGACGCTTCCATCGGCGGCATGACGGCCACGCGCGCCAGCGGCACGAATGCGGTGCGCTACGGCACGATGCGCGAGAACGTGCTGGCGCTCGAAGTGGTGACGGCCGCCGGCGACGTCATCCGCACCGGCACGCGCGCGAAGAAGTCGTCGGCCGGCTATGACCTCACGCGCCTCATGGTGGGCAGCGAAGGCACGCTGGGCGTGGTCACCGAGATCACGCTGCGCATCTACCCGCTGCCCGAGGCGGTGTCGGCGGCGATCTGCTCGTTCCCGAGCATCGAGGCGGCCGTGCGCACCACCATCGAGACCATTCAGCTCGGCGTGCCGATCGCGCGCGTGGAACTGATCGACGTGAACACGGTGCGCATGGTGAACGCCTACGCCAAGCTGAACCTGCGCGAAGAGCCGATGCTGCTGATGGAATTCCACGGCTCGCCGGCCGGCGTGAAGGAGCAGGCCGAGACGGTGCAGGAACTGGCCAGCGGGCATGGCGGCAACGCCTTCGAATGGGCCAGCACGCCGGAAGAACGCACGCGCCTGTGGACGGCGCGGCACAACAGCTACTTCGCAGCCGTGCAGTCGCGCCCGGGCTGCCGCGTGATTTCGACCGACACCTGCGTGCCGATCTCGCGCCTGGCCGATTGCCTGCTCGACTCGGTGGCCGAAGCCGATGCGAGCGGCATCCCCTACTTCCTCGTCGGCCACGTGGGCGACGGCAATTTCCACTTCGGCTACCTGCTCGACCCGAACATCCCCGAGGAGCGCGTGAAGGCCGAGGCGCTGAACCACGCGCTGGTGAGCCGCGCGCTGGCGCTCGAAGGCACTTGCACCGGCGAGCACGGCGTAGGGCTGCACAAGATGGACTTCCTGGTGACCGAGGCGGGTGTCGGCGCGATCGACATGATGCGCACGATCAAGCGTGCGCTCGACCCGAAGAACATCATGAACCCCGGGAAGATCTTCAGCCTCTGATCCGTTCGGGCGGCGCCCATGAAAAAGCCCGGCGGCTCGCGAGAGCCCCGGGCTTTTTTGTCGACGGTGCGACGACCGACGAGCGCGCTTACTTGCGGCGGCGTGCCGGTGCCTGCTCCGCCGGCACATAGGTCTGCGACGGCGCAGCACCGCCATCCACGCCCAGTCGGCCACCACCGCCGAGGCCCTGGCCGCGCACCGTCTGCGCCTTGTAGCTGCGCAGCGAGCGAACCATCTGGTTGAAGGCGTCCATGAAGGCCGCGGCAATCACCTTGCCCTGCGCCGTGTTGGTGTAGCCGCCGAGGCCGCCGCCCGCGCTGCGGCCGGCCAGCGCGCCGAAAGCGCCGAAATCGGTCTTGGAGGCACTGCCTTCGGAGGCCGCGACCTGCACGCCCGAACGGTTGTCGATCAGCGTCAGCAATGCGCTGGCTTCCTTGGTCTGCATGTTGCCGCCGATGGCCGCCAGTGCGCGTCCACGGCCGCCACCCACCAGGCCGCCCAACGCCCCGCCGATGCCGCCGGCATCGCTGTTGCTGAACACGATCTCGGGCGACAGGCCGTAGTCGGAGGCCACCATCTGGCCGCGGCCGAAGTTGCTGCCACCGCGCATTTCACCGGACTGCTGCAGCGCACGCTCGCGCGTCATCGCGTTCATGCCGGCCGCGCCGCGCTCGACCACGATGAAGCAGTTCGATTGCTGCACCAGCAGGCGCAGCAGGTTGGCCGTGGGCGGCAGGCGGTATTCGCCGGTGAGGATGGTGTACCAGCCCGCGCTCTGGTTTTCGATCAGCGAGACCGTGCCGAGCGGCGATTCGCAGCGCTCGAGCTGGCTGCTTTCGCCTGCGGTGGCGCTGCCTGCGGCGCTGCCGGTGGCCATGGTCTTGGCCGACTGGCTGCCCATCTGCATGTCGGTCGCCGCGCAACCGGTGAGGAGAAGCGCGCCGACGGTGACGGCCGCGAGCGGGAACTTGGTGAACAGCATGGTGGACTCCCTCCGTTTATTCAAGAAATCTGGGGTTGGAAAAACAGCGGTCGAGGATACGCGCAAAGGATTGCAGGAATCAATCAAACGAACGCCAGCCCCCCGGTTCACAACACTAGGCCGTTCGGCGGATGCGCTCGATCAATCCGTTGAGGGCCTCGATGGAGCCGAAGTGGATGGCGAGCTCGCCGCTTTCCTCGACACGGCCGCCGCGCTTGCTGCGCTTCTTGATGCGCACCTCGACCTCGGCGGTGAGCAGATCGGCCAGTTCTTCTTCCACGCGCTGCAGGTCGCGCGACTTCTCGCCGTCGTTGCTGCGCCGCGATGGCGTGAGCGTGAACTCGGCCGCGAGCTTCTTCACCAGCGACTCGGCCTCGCGCACCGACATCTTCCTGGCGGCGATCTGGTTGGCCGCCGTGATCTGCGTGCCGCGGTCGAGCGACAGCAGCGCGCGGGCGTGGCCCATGTCGATGTCGCCGGCCATCAGCATCTGCTGTGCGGGTTCCGCCAGGTTCAGCAGGCGCAGCAGGTTGCTGGCCGCGCTGCGCGAGCGGCCCACAGCCTGCGCCGCTTGCTCGTGAGTGAGCCCAAACTCGCTCACCAGGCGTTGCAGACCTTGGGCTTCTTCAAGCGGGTTGAGGTCTTCGCGCTGGATGTTCTCGATCAGCGACATCGCCGCCGCGGCCTCGTTGGGCACGTCGCGCACCAGCACTGGCACGCTGTCGAGACCGGCGAGCCTGGCGGCGCGAAAACGGCGCTCGCCCGCGATGATTTCGTATTCCGCGTTCTTGGTGGCAGCCGATTCGGCATCGAGCCGGCGCACCAGGATCGGCTGCATGATGCCCTGCACCTTGATGCTCTCCGCCAGCTCGTAGAGCGCGCCTTCGTCCATGCGCGTGCGCGGCTGGTAGACGCCAGCAACCATCTGCTCGAGCATCAGCGTGCTCGGGTTCCTTGGCGCGCCGCCCTCTTCCGGGCCCACGTTGCCGTTCAATCCGTTGTCGACGGAAGGCGCGGCCGTCGGGCCGAGCAGCGCCTCGAGGCCGCGGCCCAGGCCCTTGGGTTTCTTGGTCGCCATCAGTTCTTTTCTTTCGAGATTTCGTTCAGGAGCTTCCGGCCCTCGGGCCATTCGCCCAAGCCGGATTCGGCATTCAGGTGACCGCCCGGGCCGGCGTCAATGAAGCGCGCCCCCCAATCCCTGGCGAGCTGCTGCGAGCGCGGGGCTTCGCAGTACGGGTCGTCGTTGGCGGCAATCATCACCGCCGGAAACGGCAGCGGCTTGCGCACGATCGGTGCCCAGCCGGGAATCAGCTGGCGCAGGTCGTCGCGCTCCACATCGCCAGGCGCCACCAGCAGCGCACCGCGCACCTTGTGCGTGTTGCGCGAATGCGCGGCCCAGGCGGCGACGAGGATGCAGCCGAGGCTGTGCGCCGCAAGAACCACCGGGCCGGGCGAGGCCAGCACCTCTTCCTCGAGCCGCGCAGACCAGTCGCCGCGCAGCGGTCGCATCCAATCGTGCTGCTCGACACGGCGATCACCGTGGACGGACTCCCAAAGGGTTTGCCAATGGCCGGGGCCGCTGTTCTGCCAACCTGGCAGCAGCAGGATGCGAGGATCTGTCATTTGCTACTACTAACTCGATAGCGCATTGCCAGCCGGTGGCAAGCGTCAGGCGTTGTTTTCACTGGTGGAATCGGATGCTGGCGCGACAGCAGGCGCCATCACGTCATCGGGAATGGGCAGGTCCGGCGCAATGCGCGCGACCGGTGCGATTGGCGGCGCCACCGCACCCGAGGCAAAAGCGCTTGCGGGCGGCATCTTGTCGATCAGCTCCTGGGCAAAGGCAATGAAGGCCTGGCTGCCGCGGGCGGCCGGATCGAACACCACGCCCGGCAGTCCGTAGCTTGGTGCCTCGGCCAGCCGCACATTGCGCGGAATCACCGTGTCGAACACCTTGTCGCCGAAGTGGGACTTGAGTTGCTCGCTCACTTGCTGCTGCAGCGTGATGCGCGGATCGAACATCACGCGCAGCAAGCCGATGATCTGCAGGTTCTTGTTGAGGTTGGCGTGCACCTGCTTGATGGTGTTGACCAGATCGGTCAGCCCTTCGAGCGCGAAGTATTCGCACTGCATCGGCACGATCACGCCGTGGGCAGCGCACAGGCCGTTCAGCGTCAACAGGCTCAGGCTCGGCGGGCAGTCGATCAGCACGAAGTCGTACTCGGCACCGACAGCGGCCAGCGCGGTGCGCAGGCGCTTCTCTCGGCGATCGAGTGCCACCATCTCGACTTCGGCGCCGGCCAGTTCGCGGTTGGCGCCCAGCACGTCGTAGCCGCAACCGCCCTCCACCAGCTTGTCTGCCTTGACGCGGGCCTCGGACACCGAGGCCGATTCGAGCAGCACGTCGTACACCGTCAACTCCAGCTGGCGCTTGTCGATGCCCGAACCCATGGTGGCATTGCCCTGCGGGTCGAGGTCGATCATCAGCACGCGCTGGCCGACCTTGGCGAGGCCGGCGGCGAGATTGACGGTGGTGGTGGTCTTGCCGACGCCGCCCTTCTGATTGGCAATGCAGAAAATCTTGGCCATGTGAGTACCGGGGATCGATCGATCAGCGCGAGATTGCGAGCTTGACGCCGAAGGCGATCAGGAAACTGCCGGCAAGCTTTTCGAGCGTGGTGGAAATGCGGGGATTCGCGCGGATGCGCTCGGCCAGGAAATGCGTGAGCAGCGTTGAGGTCAGGCCGTACAGGAAGGTCAGCGCGGCGATGGTCACCGCCATTGCGCCGAAAGTGATCAGGCCCTGGTGCCGGGCCGGATCCACGAACAGCGGGAAGAAGGCCATGTAGAACACGATCGCCTTTGGGTTCAGCAGCGTGATGGTGAACGCCTGGCGCATGAAATGGCTGGGCTTGATATTGAGGATGGGTGCCGAACCGGGCTTGGCCAACAGCATCTTGATGCCCATCCAGGCCAGATAGGCAGCACCCAACCACTGCACAGCCTTGAAGGCGGCCGGGTAAGCCGCCATCACGGCCGACACGCCAGCCACCGCCGCCCACAGCAGAAACTGGTCGCCGATGATCACGCCGGCCGTCGCAGCCAGGCCGCCTCGGATGCCGCCCTTGCTGGTCGAGGTGATCAGCGCCAGATTGCCCGGACCGGGAATCAGGAGAAAGAGGACGATGGCGGCGACGAATGCGCCGTAGTCAGCAATGCCGAACATGGTTTTGCCTCGAAAAAGCGGGTCGGGAGAGAGACCGAAGGGAGGCATCGAGTCTAAGCGAGCACGCGTCACAGAGACTGTTCCGACACCGGCTTTTACCGGTGCCGCCGCATCTTTTGCGTATTCAGTCGCTGATTTGGGCGAGGTCCTTGCGCGCCCAAACGATGCAGCGCTCGGCATCCAGGCCCGGAACCGTCAGTTGTTCCACGTGAAACACTTTGACGCCCTTGGGCAGGACTGCAAGTTCATCGGTCGGCACCTTGCCCTTCATGGCCAGCCAAACGCCGCCGGGTGCGAGGAGGTTCATCGAACCGTTGAAGAAGTCTGGCAACGATGCGAAGGCGCGCGAGCTGATGACCTCGTAGCTGCCAGCCAGGGATTCGACTCGGGCATGCAGTCCGCGAAGGTTCGGCAGTTCCAGTTCGGCCGCCACTTGCTGGACAAAGGCCGCCTTCTTGGCGACCGCGTCGAGGCAGCTCACCTCGAGGTCTGGCCGCGTGATGGCGATCACCACGCCGGGCAAACCGCCACCGGAGCCGACATCGAGCAACTTGCCCTTCCCTGCCCACTCGCGTTGCAGCGGTGCGATGGCCGCGAGACTGTCGAGCAGGTGGTGTGTGAGGACGCTGGCCGGATCGCGCAAGGCCGTAAGGTTGTAGACCTTGTTCCACTTGAGCATCAGCGTGCCATAGGCCAAGAGGCGTTCGCCCTGGCTGTCGGACAGGGCGACGCCCATCGCAGCTGCACCGGCGCGCAGCGTGTCGATCGGCGCCGTCATTCCGCGGACTGCGGCTCGGTGGCTGCTTCCGTGGTGGCGGTGTCGCTGGCAAAGGCCTTGTGGCCACCCTTGCGCAGATGAATCATCAGCAAAGAAATGGCGGCCGGCGTCACGCCGGAGATGCGCGAAGCCAAACCCAAGGTCTCCGGACGGTGCTTGTCCAGCTTCTGCCGCACCTCGAAACTCAGCGCCTTGACCTGGCCGTAGTCGAAGTCGGCGGGAAGTTTGAGGTTCTCGAAGTGCGCCGCGCGCTCCACCTCGTCGTGCTGGCGTTCGATGTAGCCTGAGTATTTGGCCGAAATCTCGATCTGCTCGATCTCGGTTTCGCTCAGCGCCACCGACGCGCCGTACTTGCCGCCGTCCAGCGACATCAGGGTTTCGTAGCTCACGTCGGGCCGGCGCAGCAGGTCGGCCAGGTTGTATTCATGATCGATGGCCTTGCCCAGCACCCGCTCCGACTCGGCGGCCGGCAGGTTACGCGGGTTCACCCAGATCGACTTAAGACGCTCTGTTTCACGTGAAACAGCATCACGCTTGCGGCTGAAAGCGTCCCATCGTGCATCGTCGACCAAGCCGAGCTTGCGCCCTGCTTCCGTCAAGCGCATGTCGGCGTTGTCCTCGCGCAGCTGCAGACGGAACTCGGCGCGGCTGGTGAACATGCGGTAAGGCTCGGTCACGCCCTTGGTGATCAGGTCGTCGACCAGCACGCCCAGGTAGGCCTCGTCGCGACGCGGCAGCCAGGCGTCTTCGCCACGGCACTGCAGCGCAGCGTTGATGCCGGCGAACAGGCCCTGGGCCGCGGCTTCTTCGTACCCGGTCGTGCCGTTGATCTGCCCGGCAAAGAACAGGCCCTTGACCGAGCGGGTCTCGAAGCTGCTCTTGAGTTCGCGCGGATCGAAGTAGTCGTACTCGATGGCGTAGCCCGGCCGCAGGATGTGCGCGTTTTCCAGACCCGGCATCGAGCGCACGAGCTGGTATTGAATGTCGAACGGCAGGCTGGTCGAGATCCCGTTCGGGTAGTACTCGTTGGTCGTCAGGCCTTCGGGCTCCAGGAAGATCTGGTGGCTTTCCTTGTCCGCAAAGCGGTTGATCTTGTCTTCCACACTGGGGCAGTAGCGCGGACCCACGCCGTCGATCTTGCCTGTGAACATGGGGCTGCGGTCGAAACCCGAGCGGATGATCTCGTGCGTGCGCGCGTTGGTGTGGGTGATCCAGCAGGGCATTTGCCGCGGGTGCATGTCGGTGCGGCCCATGAAGCTGAACACCGGCATCGGCCCTGCCCCGCCGGGCATGCCGTCGCCCGGTTGTTCGGTGCACTTCGAAAAATCGATGCTGCGGCCGTCGAGCCGCGGCGGCGTGCCGGTCTTCAGGCGGCCCTGTGGCAACTTCAGCTCCTTGAGCCGCGCCGACAGGCTGATCGCCGGTGGATCGCCTGCCCGGCCAGCCTGGTAGTTATCGAGGCCAACGTGGATGCGGCCATCGAGAAAAGTACCCGCGGTCAGCACCACCGTGCGTGCGCGAAAGGCAATGCCCACCTGCGTGACAGCGCCGACCACGCGATCGCCCTCCACCATCAGATCGTCGACGGCCTGCTGGAACAGGCTCAGGTTCGGCTGGTTTTCCAGGCGATGGCGGATCGCGGCCTTGTACAGAATCCGGTCGGCCTGCGCACGGGTGGCGCGCACGGCCGGGCCCTTGCTCGAGTTGAGAATGCGAAACTGGATGCCGGCTTCGTCGGTTGCAATTGCCATCGCACCGCCGAGCGCATCGACCTCCTTCACGAGGTGGCCCTTGCCGATGCCGCCTATCGACGGGTTGCAGCTCATCTGCCCCAGCGTCTCGATGTTGTGGGAGAGCAGCAGTGTCTTGGCGCCCATGCGCGCGGCGGCGAGCGCGGCTTCGGTGCCGGCATGGCCGCCGCCAACGACGATCACGTCGAATTCTTCGGGATACAGCATTTGAAATGGGGGCGCACAACTGACGCGTGCGCGGCGCAAAAGGGGGCGCCAATTTTAATCGTCCAGGCTCGTTTGCGCCCGTTGTGTGGACAAGCTAGGGGCGCCTGCCCAGTTGCGCCCCAACGCCCGCTGTCATTGGATAGATTGCTATGTATTTTATAGCAACCTGGCGGTGGTAATCGCGGGTCTATTTCACCGCGCCGATGCCAAGCGCGGCCAGCACGATGAACAGCACCGCCAGCACCAGGAACAAGCCGAACAGCAGCTTCGCAATGCCGGCAGCACCCGCTGCCACGCCACCAAAGCCCAGCAACGCGGCCACAAGGGAGATGACCGCAAAAATGATCGCGTACTTCAACATTCGGAAACTCCTTCCGGCAGGCCTCATGCCACCGTGCCGCGGAGCTTAGAAGAGCCATCGACACGCTCGATGGTCCCCGCGCGCGAGCCGCCGTAGGACAAGAACGCGAGGCTGCCGAACCCGCTAGCATCCGCTGCGGTCTCCCGCAAAATCAACCTCCGTCATCCATTGGAGTTTTTCGAATGAAGCTGTATTACTCGCCCGGCGCCTGTTCGCTCTCCCCTCACATCGCGCTGCACGAGGCAGGCCTCGCCTTCGAGCCGGTGCTGGCCAGCACCAAGAGCCACAAGCTGCAGGACGGCACCGACTACTACGGCATCAATCCGCTGGGCTACGTGCCGATGCTCGAACTCGACGACGGCGCCCGCCTGCGCGAAGGCCCGGCCATCCTCCAGTACATCGCCGACCTCGCCCCCACCAAGAACCTCGCGCCGGCCGCCGGCACCATGCAGCGCTACCGCCTGCAGGAGTGGCTGACCTTCATCGGCACCGAAGTGCACAAGGGCTTCAGCCCTCTGTTCAACCCGGGCATGCCCGAAGAAGCCAAGGGCATCTTCAAGGACAAGCTCAAGTCGCGCTTCCAGTGGCTCGACGGCGAACTGGCCAGCAAGCAGTTCCTGATGGGCGATCATTTCAGCGTGGCCGACGGCTACCTGTTCACCGTCACCAACTGGACCAAGCCGACCGGCGTCGACATCTCCGACTTTCCCAACCTGCTGGCCTGGCACGCACGCGTTGGTGCTCGACCCGCCGTACAGGAAGCGATGAAGGCCGAAGGCCTCCTGAAGTAAGCCGAAGCACGCGAAAGCGTGCAGAAGCAGCGAAGCGAGCGGGGCTTCTCCTAGGGAAAACCCGCATCGCTTCAGCCACAAGCCGCACGATGCGGCTTTTTTTATGGCGCACGCTACGGGAAGGCTTCAGAAGACCGAAGAAGGAATCCTCACCATGCCCGAGAAGACCCATCCCGAACTGCGCGAAGAGATGCGAGGGCCCGTCATGTGGCTCACCATCGACCGGGAAGAGCGCCGAAATGCGATCAACGGCTCAGTGGTCGCCCGGCTGTCCGACGCTCTCGCCCGCGCCAACAGCGACAACGCCGTGCGCGCCGTGGTCATCACCGGCGCCGGCACGCGCGCCTTCTGCGCAGGCGCCGACCTGCAAAGCGGCACCTCCTTCAAGTTCGACTACGCCGCGCCCTACCAGAACATCGCCAACCTGTTCCGCCAGGCACGCCAGTCGACCGTGCCGCTGATAGCGCGCGTCAACGGCGCCTGCATGGCGGGCGGCATGGGGATCATGGCGATGTGCGACATGGCGGTGGCCAGCAGCCAGGCCGTGTTCGGCCTGCCCGAGGTGAAGGTCGGCCTCTTTCCCGCGCAGGTGCTCAGCGTGCTCGGCGGCCTGCTGCCGCGCCGGGTGCTGGCCGAGATGTGCATCACCGGCGAACCCATCACCGCCGCGCAGGCGCTCGAACTGAAGCTCGTGAACCGCGTGAGCGACGACGTCGACGAAAGCCTCGACTGGCTGCTCGGCCGCATGCTCGACAAGTCGCCCGCGGCCATCCGGCGCGGCCTCTACACGATGAAGAAGATCGAGGCGATGGCCTTCGAGGAATCGATGGCCTTCACCGAAAGCCAGATCGGCCTGTTCGCACTCACCGAAGATGCGGCCGAGGGACAACTCGCCTTCCGCGAGAAGCGCAAGCCGCAATGGAGCGGCCGATGAACAGCGGCAACAACGAACGCATCGTGCGCATCGGCGGGGCCTCCGGCTTCTGGGGCGACAGCAGCGTGGGCGCGCCGCAGCTCGTGGCCAGCGGGCAGGTCGACTACCTCGTGTTCGACTACCTTGCCGAACTCACCATGTCGATCCTCGCGGGCGCGCGACTCAAGAAGCCCGAGCTGGGCTATGCCACCGACTTCGTCTCCGTCGCGATGAAGGCCGTGCTGAAGGACGTCGTGAAACAAGGCATCCGCGTGGTGAGCAACGCCGGCGGCGTGAACCCGCAAGGCTGCGCCGATGCGCTCGCGGCACTGGCCGCCGAACAGGGCATCGCGCTGAAGATCGCCGTGGTGAGCGGCGACGATGTGTCCGCACTTCTGCCGCAGCTGCGCCAGTCGCAGCCGCCCGTGCGCGAGCTGCAGAGCGGCGCCGCCTTGCCCGAACGCGTGCTCACTGCCAACGCGTACCTCGGCGCACGGCCGATCCAGGCCGCGCTCGATGCGGGCGCGCAGGTCGTCATCACCGGGCGCTGCGTCGACTCGGCCGTCACGCTCGGCGTGCTCATGCACGAATTCAATTGGCAGCCGGGCGACTTCGACCTGCTCGCCGCGGGCAGCCTCGCGGGCCACATCATCGAATGCGGCTGCCAGGCCACCGGCGGCCTGCACACCGACTGGGACACCGTGCCCGACTGGCCCAACATCCGCTACCCCATCGTCGAATGCAGCGCCGATGGCAGCTTCGTCGTCACCAAGCCCGCGGGCACCGGCGGCAAGCTCGTGCCCGCGGTGGTGGGCGAGCAGATGCTCTACGAGATCGGCGATCCCGCGGCCTACCTGCTGCCCGACGTGGTGGCCGACTTCACGCAGGTGCGCATCGAACAGGCCGGCGAACACCGCGTACGCGTGCACGGCGCGCGCGGCCGTGCGCCGACCGCGAGCTACAAGGTCTGCGCCACGTATGTCGACGGCTTCAAGACCGCAGCGCAGCTCACCATCGTCGGCTTCGATGCGGTGGCCAAGGCCAGGCGCACGGGCGAGGCGATCCTCGCGCGCACGGGTGCGCTGTTCTCGCAGCAGGGCTTCGGCCCCTACAGCGGCGCGCTGCTCGAAGTACTCGGCGCGGAGTCATGCTATGGCCCGCATGCGCAGGCCCTGCAGACGCGCGAAGCAGTGCTGCGGCTCGCGGTAACGCATCCGCGCAAGGAAGCCCTGGAACTGTTCGCGCGCGAGGTCGCGCCAGCCGGCACCTCGTGGGCGCCCGGCACCACCGGCGCGGGCGGCAGGCGCGCCTCGGTCTCCCCGTCGATCCGGCAGTACGCATTCCTGCTCGACAAGTCGCAGGTCGAGGCCCGCGTCGGCATCGACGGCGTGTGCATCGACGTGCCCCGCGCCACAGCGCCTGCGCCGCACGCCGGGTCCGTTTCACAGCCTGCCAGAGCCACGGAAACGCATGAAGCACCCGTGCCCGCGGACGCCGTCGAAGTGCCGCTCCTGCGCCTCGCATACGCGCGCAGCGGCGACAAGGGCGACACCTCGAACGTCGGCGTCATCGCACGCCACCCCGCCCTGCTGCCGCTGCTGCGCGAACAGCTCACCGAGGCGCGCGTGGCCGAATGGCTCGCACACCTCGTCAAGGGCCACGTCATGCGCTACGAGGTGCCGGGCATCGCCGCCTTCAACTTCGTCTGCGAACAGGCGCTGGGCGGCGGCGGCATGGCCTCGCTGCGCAACGACCCGCTCGGCAAGGGCATGGGTCAGATCCTGCTCGCCATGCCGCTGCGCGTGAGCCCGGCACTGCTGGCGCAGCTTCCCTAGCACCATTCGGGACAACCGTGCGACAGCAGGGTTGAGGCCGGGCGCTTAGCCTTGCGCCTGTTCCAACTCTGCCATTGATCGCACGATGTCCAACCTCTTCGACCCCGTCCAGGCCGGCGACCTGAAGCTCGCCAACCGCATCGTCATGGCGCCGCTCACGCGCAACCGCTCGCCGAATGCGATCCCGCCCGATCTCGCCGCCACTTACTACGCCCAGCGCGCCAGCGCCGGCCTGCTCATCACAGAAGCCACCGCCATCAGCCACCAGGGCCAGGGCTACTCGGACGTGCCCGGCCTCTACGGCACGGAACAGCTCGACGGCTGGAAACGCGTGACCGACGCCGTGCACGCCAAGGGCGGCAAGATCGTGGTGCAGCTCTGGCACGTGGGCCGCGTCTCGCACAGCGAACTGCAACCCGGTGGCGGCAAGCCCGTCGCCCCCTCGGCCATCACCGCCAAGACCAAGACCGTGCTCATCAAGGACGGCGTGCCGACCTTCGTCGAGACCTCCGAACCGCGCGCGCTGGATGCGGGCGAGCTGCCCGGCATCGTGCACGCCTTTGCGGTGGCTGCACGCAGCGCGGTCGAGACCGCCGGCTTCGACGGCGTGGAACTGCACGGTGCCAACGGCTACCTGCTCGACCAGTTCCTGAAGGACGGCAGCAACAAGCGCACCGACGACTACGGCGGCAGCATCGAGAACCGCGCCCGCCTGCTGCTCGAATCCGCGCGCGCCGTGGTCGACGCCGTCGGCGGCGGCAAGACCGGCATCCGCCTGTCGCCCGTGACGCCCGCCAACGACGCGCACGACAGCAACCCGCAGCCGCTGTTCACCTACGTGGTGAAGCAGCTCGCCGCGCTCGACCTGGCCTACATCCACATCATCGAAGGCGCCACCGGCGGCCCGCGCGAGATCGAAGACCGCCCCTTCGACTACGAGGCCCTCAAGGCCGCGTACCGCCAAGCCGGCGGCAAGGGTGCATGGATGGTCAACAACGGCTATGACCGACCGCTGGCCGAGGAAGCGCTGAAGGAAGGCGATGACCTCGTGGCCTTCGGCAAGCCCTTCATCTCGAACCCCGACCTCGTGCGCCGCCTGCGCGAAAACGCGCCGCTCAACGAGCTCGACAAGGCCACCATGTACGGCGGCGGCGCGAAGGGCTACACGGACTATCCGGCACTGGCCTGAGCCACGTCGCGCTAAGAGGCCATGGCAAGATGCGGCGGACCCATCCATCCGCCGTCATCCGCCGACAGGAGAGAAATGCCATGGCCCTCATTGCGCAACGACTGGCCTCGCTCGGCCTCGTGCTGCCGCCGCCCGCGATCCCGCCGGCCGGCGTCATCCTCCCCTTCCAGTTCGTGCGCGTCGTCGGCCGCCGCGCGTTGATCTCCGGCCACGGTCCGCTCAACGCCGATGGCACCATCGCCGCGCCGCTCGGCAAGCTGGGCCGCGAACTGAACGTCGAGCAGGGCTACGCAGCCGCGCGCCTCACGGCACTCGCGATGCTCGGCAGCCTGCAGCGCGCCCTCGGCGGCCTCGACCGCATCACCGCGTGGACGCGCGTGTTCGGCATGGTCGCGAGCGCACCCGGCTTCGACAGGCAGCCCGCCGTCATCAACGGCTTCTCCGACCTCATCCTCGAAATCTTCGGCCCCGACATCGGCGCTCATTCGCGCAGCGCCGTGGGCATGGCCGAGCTGCCGTTCAACATCCCTGTGGAGATCGAAGGCGAAGTGGAGTTCGACGCATGAGCGCCGCGCCGGGCCGCCCCAAGCAAGCTCGCACCGCAGTGCGAAGCACGAAGGTACTCCAATGAGCGCCGTGCCCTGGACCTTGCGGCGCGCCGACACCGCCGATGCAGCAGCCATCAGCGAATGCGCTGGGGAAGCCTTTCGCCACTACATTCCGCGCCTCGGCCTCACGCCGATTCCGATGACCAAGGACTACGGTGCGTCAATCGCGAACGCGCAGGCCTGGGTCGCGCAGCAGCATGAACAAGTCGTCGCGGCGCTGGTGCTCGACATCACCGACGAAGGCTTCCTGATCGACGTGATCGCGGTGCACCCCACACAGCAGGGCACCGGCGTAGGCCGCGCATTGCTCGAACTGGCGGAGAGCGAAGCGCTGCGGCAAGGTCATGACTCGATCTACCTCTTCACCAACGAGAAGATGACCGAGAACCGCGCGCTCTACGAGCGCATCGGCTACGTCGAATACAAGCGTCTCGTGCTCGCACAGCGCACCCGCGTTTTCATGCGCAAGCCGTTGAAATGAGGCTTCCCGCGATGCAGCTCGAACGCATTCATCACGTCGCCATCATCTGCTCCGACTACGCGGTGTCGAAGCGCTTTTACACCGAGGTGCTGGGCCTGCGCGTGGTGGCCGAGAACTACCGCGCCGCGCGCGATTCGTACAAGCTCGATCTCGCCCTGCCCGACGGCTCGCAGATCGAGCTCTTCTCCTTTCCCGATGCACCTGCGCGGCCCACGCGACCCGAAGCGCAGGGCCTGCGACACCTGTCCTTCGAGATGCACGACGTGCAGGCCGCCGCCGACGAACTCTCGGCGCAGGGCATTGCGGTGGAACCGCTTCGCATCGACGAATACACGGGTCGTCGCTTCACCTTCTTTGCCGATCCCGACGGTCTTCCGCTCGAACTCTACGAGGCCGCGCCGGGCAAGGATCTCGAAGCGCTTCTACTGGAACTCGAAGGCGCGTTGCATCTGCGCGAGGTGCGCGCGAGCGCCGCACGGCTGGAAGAACTGCTGGACGACGACTTCCATGAACTCGGCGTCTCAGGCACTGTGTGGACGCGCACCGCCATCATCGAAGCGCTGCGCGACGAAGCCTTTTCGGAACGCACGATCTCGGACTTTCGCGTCCTGCGCATGGCGCCCGACGTGGCACTGGTCACCTACCGCGCACACCGCCAAGCCATTGCGCAGCGACCTGCAGCTGACTCGCTGCGCAGCTCTCTGTGGAAGCGCCGGCATGGCCGCTGGCGCATGGCGTTCCACCAGGGCACGCCGCTCTAGCTTGCCGGTGCTTCAGCCCACTTCGCCGAACGCCACACTAACGCGCAAGCCAGTGGGCTCCGCCGCTTCGAGCCTCAGCTCGGCGCCCAACAGCTCGGCATAACGCGCCACGATCGACAGCCCCAGTCCCGAGCCCTGCCCCAGCTTCTCGCCGGCCGGACCCTGCGCCCAGCGCTGCATCAGGTCGCGCTGCGCGTCCAGCGGAATGCCGGGCCCGTCGTCGATCACACTCAGCGTGTGGCCCGCGAGCTCGACCGTGATGGTGCGCCCTCCATAGCGCAACGCGTTGTCGATCAGGTTGTCGAGGATGCCTTCGACCAGCGCCTCGTTGGCCTGCACGACCACGCCGTCGTCGAGGCCGCGCGCGCCCAGGTCGACACCGCGCGCGTCGGCGCGCGCAAGGTGCCGCAGCACCGTCTGCTCGGCCAGCACGTCGAGCCGCACCGGCACGCGCTTGAGCTCGGTGCGCGCCTCTTCGGCCAGCGCCAGCGCCAGCAGCTGGTCGATCAGGTGGCTGGCGCGCGCCTGCCGTTCCGACACGCGCTCCAGCTGCTCGCGCCACACATTGGTGTCGTGCTGCGCCAGCCCGTACTCGGCCAGCGCGCGGATGCCCGCCAACGGCGTGCGCAGTTCGTGCGCCACGTTGCCCACGAACTCGCGCTGCGCCTGCACGCTGTGGCCGAGCCGCTCGAACAGCGAGTTGACCGCGTTGCCCAGGCGCTGGATCTCGCGCGAGGTCTGCGCCACCGCCACCGGCGACAGGTCGCGCACGTCGCGCCTGTCGAGCGCGCGCTGCAGGTCGCCGAGCGGCCGCAGGTCGCTGCGGATGCCGTACCAGAGCCAGATGGCCAGCAGGATGAGCAGCACGATCTGCGGCGCCAGCGCGTAGCCCAGCAACTGCCGCACCAGTGCGGTCCGGCTCAGCGTGGTCTGCGCGATCACCACGCGGTACGGCATGCTGATGTCGGGCTCGGCGTCGTGCTCGAGCACCACCGCGCGCAGCACGCTGCCCTCGTAGTTGATGTCGGCGAAGCGGTAGCGCGCCCCGTCCGCCGGCAACGGCGCCTGCAGGCCCGGCTGCCCGGAGATCAGTGTGCCGTCGAGCCGCTGCACCGCGAAGTACACCTTGTCGACCTGGTCGAAGAGCACGGTGGCCACCTCGCGCGGCGTCAGCAGCAGCTCGATGCCGCGTTCGCCCGCCTGCACGTTGGCCGACAGCGCATAGGCGTCGTCGAGCATGCCGCGGTCGAAGGCCTGCTCGGAAAAGTAGTTGGCGATGACCAGCGCGATGACCGCGCCGACCATCCACGTGAGCGCCAGCGGCACCAGCACGTTGCGCAGCACGCGCCGCGTGAGCGATGGCGCACGAACGGCCGCGGGCTGCGGTTCTGTCGTCTGCTCGGTCACGCTCGGATCACACCTCGGCTTCGAGCAGGTAGCCGATACCGCGCAGCGTGCGGATGCTCGCGCCCGAGCCCTGCAGCTTCTTGCGCAGGCGCGAGATGAAGGCCTCGAGCGCGTTGTCGCCCAGCGATTCGTCGAAGCTCGAGAGCTTGTCGGACAGCGCCCGCTTGCTTACGGTGCGGCCCGGCGGACTCATGAGTTCCCACAGCACCTCGAACTCGCGCGCCGGCAGGTCGAGCGGACCGCTCGCGGTCGAGAAGCGGCGCGCCTTGCGGTCGAGCTTCAGCTGACCCAGCAGCACGAGGTCTTCGGTGCCCTTCGCGCGGCGCACCAGCGCACGCAGGCGCGCTTCGACCTCGGCCAGGTCGAAGGGCTTGCCGAGGTAGTCGTCGGCACCCGCGTCGAGGCCCGCGATGCGTTCTTCGGTGCGCCCGCGCGCCGTGAGCACCAGCACCGGCGTGCGGTCGCCCCGCGCGCGCGCCTGCCGCAGCGCGTTGAGGCCGCTCGCGAGGCCGCTGGTCGGGCTTGCGGTGGCCGGCAGGTTGAGGTCGAGCAGCACGGCATCGAAGGGCTGCACACGCCACAGGTGGTCGGCGTCCTCGACGTTGGTCGAAACGTCGACGCGATGGCCGGCATCCGCGAGGCTGCGCACCATCACGTCGCGCAAAACGGCGTCGTCTTCGACAAGCAGAATTCGCATGGTGTTTGAATGGTTGGGGGGTAATCTGCCTTGCGAACGACGGGTCAGCGGCCGGTCAGTCGCTCCAAGCGATAAACGCTGCATGAGCATACGACAGCACGATGAAACACGGGCCATTTTCATGGCTGGCACCACACGATGAGTGCGCGTGAACCCTCCGATCTGTTGAGCCTTGTGCCGCCGCAAGTGCAGCGCACCGCCGTGGTCCTGCTGCATGGTTTATGCAGCACGCCTGACGAGCTGCTGACCGTGCAGTCCGCACTGCGCAGCCGCGGCTACCCGGTGCACCCGCTGTCGATCGAGGGTTATTCGTTCGATGCCGCGGCGCCGCTGCAGCGCGCCGCGCCGTACGAACGCTGGCTCGACGCCATCCAGGTCCATGTGAAGGCGCTGCGCGCGCAGCACGACCGCGTGATGCTGGTCGGCATTTCCGCCGGCGCTTCGCTCGCGCTCGGCGCGGCCATCCGCTGCGGCAGCGACGTCGATGCACTGGTGCTCATGTCGACCACGCTGCGCTTCGACGGCTGGGCCATCCCGCGCACGCAATTCCTGCTGCCGCTGGCCTTCTACACGCCGCTCGGCCGGTTCTGGCAATACCGCGAGCGCCCGCCCTACGGCGTGAAGAACGAGCGCGTGCGCGCCTGGATCGAGCGCGAGCTGCGCCATCGCAAGGTTTCGCGCGCCGGCAGTTCCGTCATCGGCGTGGGACATCTGCGCGAGCACGACCGGCTCATCCGCCACGTGCGGCGCAACCTCAACGGCGTGCAATGCGGCAACGTGCTCGCGCTGCATGCCCAGCAGGACGAGGTGGCCAGCGTGGCCAACCTCGACATCCTCGCGCGCGGCCTGCGCTGCCGCGACTTTCGCACCGTGGTGGTCGCCAACAGCTACCACATGATCACGATCGACAACGACCGCCAGCAGGTGGTGCGCGAAACGGTATCGTTCGCCGATGCAGTGGCGCATGGCACGACGCCAGAGCATCCGCTGTACGCCTGACCTCGTTCGACACGCCTCAAAGGAAAGCATCTCCATGTCTTCTTCCGCCTCCCCCACCTTCAACAGCATCGCGGCGATCCTCGAGACCGACTTCCGCATCGAGCGCTCGGCCATCTCGCCGGCCACCGCGCTGTCGGACCTCGGCCTCGACTCGCTCGCGCTGATGGAGTTCGTCTTCGCCGTCGAGGACGCCTTCCACCTGCGCATTCCCGAAGACCGCCTCGACCCGCGCGAAGCCGGCATCACGCTGGAACGCCTGTGCGACGTGATCGACGCCGAGAGCGCCCCCCTGGCCGCCGTCCAGCCCGCCGAAGCGGCCGCATGAGCAGCGGCGCCGCCCACGCCGTGCTCGCCGCTTCGGCCACACGCGCCGCCTCGGCGCCGGTGCGCGTGAGCGGCATCGGTTTCGTCACGCCCATCGGCCGTACCGTCGAGGCCTTCGACGAGGCGTTGTTCGCGGGCCGCTCGGCCGTGCGTGCGCAAACGCTGGAGATCGAGGGCATGGACCCGATGGCGCTCGCCGTCGCCGCCTGCGACTTCGATTCGAATGGCATGCGCAGCACCTCCCGCCTGCCGCTGGACCGCGGCACCGCCATGGCCCTGGCTTCGGCGCAGGACGCGGCTCTGGAAGCAAAGATCGACCTCGACACCATCGACCGCGACCGCCTCGGCATCTTCTGGGGCAGCGGCCTCGCCGGCGCCGGCACCTTCGACAACACCACCAGCGCGCTCTACGGCGAACAGCGCCGCATGCGCCCGACCACGGTGCTCACCGTGATGCCCAACGCCGCCGTGGCGGAGCTCGCGCTGCACTTCGGCGCGCGCGGATCTGCCATTGCCTACGCCTGTGCCTGCGCCTCCTCGGCCGTGGCCGTCGGCGAGGCGATGCGCGCCATCCGCGGCGGCTGGATCGACGTCGCCATCGTCGGCGGGCACGACGCCATGCTCACGCCCGGCGTGATGGCCAGCTGGAACGCGATGCGCGTGATGGCGCCGCCGCCGGCCGATGCGCCCTCCTCGGCCTGCCGTCCGTTCTCGGGCGACCGCGCGGGCTTCGCCATCGGTGAAGGCGCGGCCGCGCTGGTGCTCGAATCCGAAGCGCATGCGGCCGCACGCGGCGCCGAAGCCGCGCCCTTCGTGCTCGCGGGCTACGCCACCAACTGCGACGGCACGCACATCACCAACCCCGACACCGCGGGCCAGGTGCGCGTGATGCGCGCCGCGTTGCGCGACGCGGGCATCGAGGCCTCGGACGTCGGCCACATCAACGCACACGGCACGGCCACCTCGGCCGGCGATGCAGCCGAGGCCGCATCGATCCGCGAAGTGTTCGGCAAAGCCACGCCGGTCAGCGCGACCAAGGCGATCCACGGCCACGTGCTCGGCGGCGGCGGTGCCATCGAACTCATCGCCGCGCTGCGCGCACTGGCGCGCGAGGCGCTGCCGCCCATCGCCAACCTGCAGACGCCCGACGCCGCATTCGACCTCGATTTCGTGCAGGGCGAGGCGCGCGAGGCCAAGGGCATCCGCTATGCGCTGTCCAACTCCTTCGCCTTCGGCGGCACCAACGCCGTCATCGTGGCCGGCCGCGCGTGCGAACGCTGAAGATTCGCTGAACACTCTCTGAAAAAACGAACGCGGTGCACCGGCTGGTCGTCTTCGTCGTGCCCGTGTTCGCGCTGCTCATGGCCTGCGAGTTCGCCTGGGGCTGGCTCCAGCGGCGCAACACCTACCGCTTCAGCGACACACTCGGCAGCCTGAGCCAGGGGCTGCTGAGCCAGGCGCTCGCGGTGTGCACGCAGCTGTTCCAGATCGGGCTCTATGCCATGGTCTATCCGCTGGTCGCGATCTGGACCCGACCCGGCTTCTGGGACAGCGCCGCAGGCTGGATCGCCGCCGTGCTGCTGTTCGACTTCTTCGACTACTGGCTGCACCGCGCGGGCCACGAGTCGGCCGTGTTCTGGGCCGCGCACTCGGTGCACCACCAGAGCCAGCATTTCAATTTTTCCACCGCGCTGCGCCAGGAAAGCACCGTGGTCTTCCTGGGCTGGGCCTTCTACCTGCCGATGGCGGTGGTAGGCGTGCCGCCCGAGCAGTTCGGGCTGGCGGGACTCATCGTGCTCGTCTACCAGTTCTGGATTCACACCGAGCACATCGGCAAGCTCGGCTGGTTCGACCGCGTGTTCTCGTCGCCCTCGAACCATCGCGTGCACCACGCGGTGAACGACGGCTATTTGGACCGCAACTACGGCGGCATGCTCGTGGTGTGGGACCGGATGTTCGGCACCTTCGCCGAAGAAACCGAACGCTGCGTCTACGGCACGCGCAAGGCGCTCGCGAGCTTCGACCCGATGCGCGCGATCCTCGGCCCCTATGTGCCGCTGCTGCGCGACGCATGGCACACGAAGCACTGGCGGGACAAGATCGCCGTGTGGTTCAAGCCCCCGGGCTGGCGGCCGGCCGATGTCGCGGCGCGGTTTCCGGAAGCGCCTTTTTCGCTGGAAGAAGCCATGCACATCCACGCCCCTGCGCTGACGCGCCCGCAGGTCGCGTCGGCTGCCCTCCACTTCGCATGCTGGGTCGGCGTAACGCTGGCCTTTCTCTGGCGCGCCGACGACCTCGCGTTCCACACCGGGCTGACGCTGCTCGTGCTGGCGGTCGGCGGCTTCTGGTCCATCGGCGCGGTGCTCGATTCGCAACTTCGGCTGCGGTGGGCCTGGTGCGCGCAGGCGGTGCTGCTGGCGATGTCTGCGGTGCTGCTCTTCGCCTGACGACATCCGCTCGCCGCCGCTATGCTCGGCGCCTTCATCGTTGCAAGGCACCCACCATGCGCAGGCTGGCCACACACGAAGACATCGACACCGTCTTCGCCCTCTACATGCACGAAAAGGTCGTGCCCTTCCTGGGCTACGACCCGATGCCGATCGAGGACTTCCGCGCCATCTACCAGGAACTGCTCGACGGCCGCAACTTCTACGTCTACGAGCGCGAAGGGCGCATCGCCGGTTTCTACCGGGCCACGCGCTACCCGGGCCGGGTGCGGCACGTGGCCTGCCTGGGTACGCTCGCGGTCGATCCCGCATTTCACGGCCAGGGCATCGCGCTCGCCATGGTGAGCGAAGCCATCGACGCACTGAAGACCATCGGCATCAGGCGCATCGAACTCTTCGTTGAAAGCGACAACGCGCCGGCGATGCGCTTCTACGAAAAACTCGGTTTCGAACGCGAAGGCACCTTGCGCAAGTTCTACAAGCGCGCCGGCGACGCGCAGGCCATCGACGACCACGTCATGGCGCTGCTGATCGACTGAGCGGAGAGCCTCAGGGCCTCCAGCGCCGCAGCAGCAGCGCATTGGCCATCACGCTCACGCTCGACAACGCCATGGCAGCACCGGCCACCACCGGGCTCAACAGGCCGAAGGCCGCAAGCGGAATGCCGGCCACGTTGTAGACGAAGGCCCAGAACAGGTTCTGCCGGATCTTCGCGACCGTGCGGCCCGAAAGCTCGAAGGCCTGCGCCACCAGCGCGAGGTCGCCGCGCATCAGCGTGATGCCGGCCGCTTCCATCGCCACATCGGTGCCGCCGCCCGAAGGCGCCATCGCGATGCCCACGTCGGCCGCTGCCAGCGCGGGCGCGTCGTTGGCGCCGTCGCCGACCATCGCCACGACGTGTCCGTTCTTCCTCAGCGCACCGACCTGCGCCGCCTTGTCGGCGGGCAGCACGTCGGCACGCACGTCTTCGGCCGCGATGCCGAGCCGTGCGGCCATGGCCTGGGCCGCGCGCAGGTTGTCGCCCGAGATCATCACCACGCGCAGGCCGCGCGCATACAGCGTGCGGATGGCTTCGGCGGCTTGCGGCTTGGGCTCGTCGGCGAAAGCGAGCAACGCCTGTACATGCGCGGCGCCCGCCTCATCGAAGCGCAGCAATGCAGACACGGTGGCACCTTGCGCCTGCAGGCCGTCGACATCGGCGGCTTCGGGCATCGCATCGAGTTCGCGGCACCAGCGCAGGCTGGCGATGGCCCAGGTCAGGCCATCGACATCGCCGCGCACACCGCGGCCCGGCATCGCCTGCATTGCGCTCAATGCGTGCGGCTGCAGGTTGCGCTGTGCTGCGGCGGCCAGCACGGCCTTGGCCAGCGGATGCTCGCTGCCACCCTGCAGGCTGGCAGCAGTTGCCAGCAGATGGTCTTCAGTTGCCCGAATACCTGCCGCCGGTACCAGCGCAGTCAACACCGGCCGGCCCACCGTCAACGTGCCGGTCTTGTCGAACGCGACGGTATCGACGCGGTGCGCAATTTCCAATGCACGCGCGTCCTTGATCAGAATGCCGTGCCGCGCCGCCACGCCCGTGCCTGCCATCACCGCAACCGGCGTCGCAAGACCCAGCGCACATGGACAGGCAATGACGAGCACGGCCACGGCGTGGATCAATGCGGTCTCGATGCCTGCGCCTGCCATCATCCAGCCAGCGAACGTGACGAGCGCGATCACCAGCACCACCGGCACGAACACGGCCGCCACCTTGTCCACCAGCCGCTGGATCGGCGCCTTCGCAGCCTGTGCATCTTCGACCAGCCGGATGATGCGTGCGAGCACGCTCTCGGCGCCGACTGCGCTCACTTCGATGACCATGCGCCCGTCGCCATTCACTGCACCGCCGGTCAACGCATCGCCCGGCCCCTTGGCCACCGGCAGCGGCTCGCCGGTGAGCATCGATTCATCGACCTCGGACTGCCCTTCGATCACCCGTGCATCGGCCGGCACGCGCTCGCCGGGCCGCACCGCGAGGCGGTCGCCTACCAACACCTCGGCCAGCGGCACATCGCTTTCCTTGCCGCACGCACCCACCAGGTGCGCCACTTCGGGCCGAAGTTGCTGCAGCGCGCGGATCGCGGACGTGGCCTGGCGCTTGGCGCGCGCCTCGAGCCACTTGCCGAGCAGCACCAGCGTGATCACCACCGCCGAAGCCTCGAAGTACAGGTGCGGCATCTCGCCATGACCCGCATGCTCGCCGGTCGCCGCGCGCCACCAGAGCCAGAGCGACAGGCCGAAGGCCGCGCTGGTGCCGAGAGCCACCAGCAGGTCCATGTTGCCGGTGCGCGCTTTCGCCGCATGCCAGCCAGCGCGATAGAAGCGTGCGCCCAGCCAGAACTGCACCGGCGTCGCGAGCAGCAGCTGCAACCATGGCGGCAGCATCCAGTCCTGCCCGAAAGGATCACCGAGCATGGGCGCCAGCAATGGGATCGACAGTGCCAGGCCCACGGCGACCGGACCGAAACCGTGCCAGGGCGACAGCGCAGCGGCTTCGTCGGCCGCGGTGCTTGCCGCGCGCGGCTCGTAGCCCGCGGCGCGCACGGCGCGGCGCAGGCGAACGTCCATACCTTCGTTGCCGCTCGTGACCACGCGGGCCGATTCGGTCGCGAGATTCACGCTCACGTCCTGCACGCCGGGCACGTTCTTCAGCGCACGCTCGACTCGCATCACGCACGAGGCGCAGGTCATGCCGCCGACCGAGAGGTCCAGCGTCATTGGAGGAGATTGCAGATTTTCCATGCCCCAAGGCTAAGGCCTCACACGATGGCAAGGTCAAGCGGCAGATCCAGTGCCCCTTTGCTGGACATTGACATCGTGAGAGGGTTCAAACTTGCGTCCCGCATACTTCCATCACTTCCAAGGAGCCATCACGATGAGCCAGAAATTCCAGGTCACGGGCATGAGCTGCGGCCACTGCGTGAGCGCGGTGCAGAACGCGGTGCAAACGGTGGACCCCGAAGCACAGGTCACGGTCGACCTCGAGACCGGCCATGTCGACGTGCTGAGCGAACAGCCGCGCAAGGACATCGTCGCCGCGATCGAGAACGCGGGCTACGCCGTTCAATGAGCGCGGGCCACGTCGCCATCGGCGAAGCGGCGCAGCGCTCCGGCGTGTCGGCACGCATGGTCCGCCACTACGAAGGGCTGGGCCTGCTGCCGGCGGTGGCGCGCACCGAAAGCGGCTATCGCCAATACGGCGATGCCGACATCCACACGCTGCGCTTCATCAAGCGCTCGCGCGACCTCGGGTTTTCAATGGAAGAAATCGCCGAACTCGTCGGGCTGTGGCACAACCGCCGACGCACGAGCGCCAGCGTGAAACGCATCGCCGAGAAGCACCTCGGCGAACTGGAGCAGCGCATTGCGGACATGCAATCCATGCGCAACACGCTGGCCCACCTGGTGCACTGCTGCCACGGCGACGCCAGACCGGATTGCCCCATCCTCGATGACCTGAGCAAGGTCTAGGGCCTGTTCACCCTATGCAAGGGGTCGCGTTGCTTCGCAAAGGGGCTGGCTGCAAGGCGCCCGCGCGCAGCAAGGCTCGTGCCTTGCAAGTGCGGGCAACGCCGCAGATGGCCCCTTTGCGAAGCAACCCGGAGGGAAGCTCGCCACAGCCCGCCCTTCGGCGTTGCGCTCCTTGTGCGTGCGGACGCACGCACGGCGTCACGCGCCTTGATGGGTGGGCTGTGGCGAGCTTCGCGACCCCTTGCATAGGGTGAACAGGCCCTAGATCAAGCGCCCCGCACCAGCGAGAGCACCTTGCCCGCATCCAGCGTGCGGGCCTTTTCCTGGATCGCCGGCAGGTACTGCGTCTGCAGACTCTGCCCTTCCTTCACCACGCCCGAGAACGCGTCCTTCAGCATCTGCGTCGAAAGCGTCCGGCCGCCGGCGTAGTAGCGCTTGGCCACATGGCCCAGCGCATAGGTCGAGGCGAAGCTCATCCCCGAGCTCACGGCCTGGTTGCCCAGCCCGCGCAGCAAGCCACCACCGACCTTGCCGAGCAATCCGCCGAGGAGCTTGCGACCGGCCTGCTCCAGGTACTGCGAGGTCAGGCCGACGCCGACCGTTGCCAGGAAATCCTTCACGTGGCCGCTGTCGAGCTGGTAGCCGTACGACTGGCCGATCCGGTAGACCAGCTTCATCTGCAGCGGAATGATCGCCATGGTCGAGAGCGTCTCGGGCAGCAGTTCCAGCGCGCCGTTGAGGATGGCGGCATTGAGGATCGATTTGTCGAGCTCGGCGCTGTCCGGGGTGCCGGGCGCCGCCACGGCGCTGCCCCCAGTGGCGGTAGCCACCGGCACCGCCGCGATGTCTTCCGCCTGTTGCGAGAACGCGGCCGCCGAGGCATCCAACCCCAGCGAAGTTCGCACGTCCGCCAGGAACATCCGCTCGGCCTCCGACTGCGTGCCGTCCGCATCGCACACGCACACCGCCATCTCGTAGGCCAGCTGCCTCGACTCGGTGCTTTTCAGCTCCCCGGCCACCGAGGCCAGCGACACGCGCTTCATCAGCACGTCCTGGTAGAGCGTCGGCAGGTTCAGGCCGTCGGCCTGCGACAGGCCCTCCGCAATCCGCTTGATCTCGGCGCGCTCGCGCTCGTGCTTCTCGCCGTCGACAAAGGCAGCCAGCAGCGATAGGGTAACTATCGACTTTGTATCTGAAGGTGTCATTTGTACGAAATTTCGCAATATGAAGGATCACGTTCGGTCGCCATGGCTGGCGAAGGTTCCGCCGCCGGTTCTCCCCACAAACCTTGGGCAACTCTGTGGATAACGTCGGCACTTCTGTGTAGGGGTTCGGCAAGTCATTGATTCACAAGGGAAATTAACAGTTTGCCCAAATTTTCAGCAATGAATTTCTCGCGCCGGAAACCGCCTTTGGCAGATTTTCCGGAGTGCGTCAAAGGACAACTCTGGGGACATTTTTTGAACAAGGCATCGGTTATCCACAGGCCGGAGCGGGTACCCCATGTTGTTCATATGCCGGGTACAAACCCGAAGCGCGGCTGCGCACAGTGACAGAGGTATGACAAGTGCTTGTCGCATAACGAAAAAAGCGGCATGTCCACAGAAGTGGGCGACCCTTATCTACTACTACTAATTTGAATAAGAAGAATAAGAAGATGGGAAAGGGGAAAGCTGCGCCCGAAAAAAAAGCCGCGAACGGCCGCGCCGGTCCACGGCGCCTTCGGTCCCAACCGGTCCTCCCGGCGCGTTCCCCTCGCTAACATCTGCGGATGAGCTTCAAACCCCGGATCCTGATCGCCGAAGACGAATCGGGCATCGCCGACACGCTGCAGTACGTCCTGAAAAGCGACGGATTCACGCCGGTCTGGTGTGCCACGGCCGAGGAAGCCATTGCCCAGTTCGCGCAGGAGGCACCGGCGCTGGCCATCCTGGACATCGGGCTGCCCGATCTCAACGGTTTCGAACTCTTCAAGCGCCTCCAGGCGCTGAACCAGTCCATGGGCGGCCCGGAGGTGCCGATGGTGTTTTTGACGGCCCGCAGCGACGAAATAGACCGCGTGGTGGGCCTCGAACTGGGCGCGGACGACTACATTGCCAAGCCGTTCTCGCCGCGCGAACTCGTCGCCCGTGTGCGGACCATCCTGCGGCGCAGCGCGAGAAACGGCGCAGGAGCCCCGGCAACAGCCGCGGCTGCAAACCATGGGGTGCCCCATCAAAATCCGGCCCAGACGCCTCCTGAGAGCCCTCAAGCACCCGCAATGCCCTTCTCGCTCGATCACGAGCGCATGCAGATCCGCTATTACGGCCGGGTGCTCGAGCTCTCGCGCTACGAATACGGCCTGCTGAGGCTGCTGGTGCAGCGCCCGGGACGCGTCTTCACGCGCGACGAATTGCTCGAACTGGTCTGGGACGATTCGAGCGACAGCTTCGACCGGACGGTCGACGCGCACATCAAGACCCTGCGCGCCAAGCTCAAGGCGATCGCGCCCGAAGTCGAGCCGATCCGCACGCTGCGCGGCACCGGCTATGCACTGAACGAAGAACTGCCGACCAAGGCGTCGTGACAAGACGCACGCGCATCTTCATCGGCATCCTGCTGATCTACACGGCGGGCATCGCCTTCCTCCTCTATCGCGTCGTTTCCGACATCGACCCGCGCTACCGCGAGTCAGCCGAGGAATCGCTGGTCGAGACCTCCCAGCTCGTGGCCAGCCTGGTCGAGCAGGATGTGATTGCCGGTGCCATCAACACCGCACGGCTCGAGCCGCTGTTCCGCACTGTCTACGCGCGCGAGTTCTCGGCGCAGATCTACAACCTGCACAAGAGCCGCGTCGAGCTGCGCGTCTACGTCACCGACCGGAGCGGGCGCGTGATGTTCGATTCGCTCGGCAGGCACCTCGGCGCCGACTATTCGCAGTGGAGCGACGTGAGCCGCACGCTAGCCGGCCTGTACGGCGCGCGCACTTCGCGCGACGTCGATGGCGATCCGCGCACTTCGGTCATGTACGTGGGCGCGCCCATTCGCTGGAACAACGAGATCGTCGGCATGGTCAGCGTCGGCAAGCCGGTGCAGAGCTTCGGCCAGTTCGTGGAAGACGCGCGCGTGCGCACCATCTGGGTCGGCGTCGGCTCGGCGCTCGCACTGCTGCTGCTCACGCTCATCGTCTCGGTCTGGCTGGTGCGCCCCTTCGGCCTGATCCGCGACTACTGGACCTGGGTGCGCGCACAGCGCAGCCTGAGCCTGGCGCGCATGGCACGACGCGCGGTCGACGGCGTGCGCACCGGCTTCAGCGAAATGCGCGATGCGCTGACCGGCCGCAACTACGTGGCCGACTACGTGCAGACCTTCACGCACGAGGTGAAGAGCCCGCTCTCCGCCATCCGCGGCGCGGCCGAGTTGCTGCAGGAGCCGTCGATGCCGCATGCCGAGCGCGAACGCTTCTTGAAGAACATCGAAGGCGAGACGCAACGCATCCAGGAAATCGTCGACCGCATGATGGAGCTCACCGCGCTCGAGACGCGGCGTACGCTGGACCGCACCGAGCCGGTGGCGCTGGCTTCGCTGATCGACGACATCGCCATCAGCGCGCAGCCTGCGGCTGCCAGGCGCAACATCAAGTTGCTCGTGAACATCCGCGACGAAGCCCGCACGGAAGGCGACCCGTTCCTGCTGCGCCGCGCGATCAGCAACCTGCTGGACAACGCCATCGATTTTTCACCGCGCGACAGCGAAGTGCTGCTGACACTGGAAACCACGTCGAAGCTCGCCCGCGTGAGCGTGCGCGACCGTGGCCCGGGCATTCCGGAATACGCGCAGGAAAAGGTCTTCGAGAAGTTCTATTCGCTCGCCAGGCCGCACAGCCAGAAGAAGAGCACGGGACTGGGGCTGGCGTTCGTGAAGGAGATCGCGGCATTGCACCGCGGCCGCATCGAACTCGGCAATGCGTCGCGCGGCGGGGCTGTGGCGACGCTCACGCTGCCGCTACTGTCAAATCACTGAGCTACGGGACGGCCGATCAGCGCGCTGTACGCACGGCGCGTCTCCGGGCTCACCGCCCCGAGCGCCTGCAGATATTGCGTCTGGTGCTGCGCGATCATGCGCGTCGACGCCACTGTCTTCGAGCGGCAGTACCAGTGGCAGGTGTGCTGCATCAGGAACAGCTCGGCCGACATGGTGAAGGCCTTCGACTTGGGCGTGCGCCCGGCCTCGTTGCGCATGACGCCGGCGATGCCGCTCGCGTGGATCAGCAGGGCCTGCCGCATGTCGAAGGTCGCGGCCGGGAAGAAGTGGGTGAACATCGGAATGGCAACCGGCAGCTTGCTCACGCGCGTGACAGCTTCGGGCAGGCGCGAGAACTCGGCGGCGAAGCTGTCGAGCTGGGCGGAGAGCTTTTCCTCGGTGGCGTCCAGCAAGTGCCAGATCTGCTGGCGGCGCTCGGCGTCGTCTTCGCCGAGGCAGCGCATGTAGCCGGAGGTGAGGCTTTCCATCAGCTTCTCGATCTGATGGCGGCCGAGGTGGCTGGCCAGCAGCGCGATGCGCAAGCGCTGTTCCCTGGACTTGAGGATGTAGAAGCCGGCAGCAAAAAGCGCCACCAGAGTAAGAATTTCCATGTACGCGTGGAGAAAAAAAGAAGGCGGGAAGCAGCACCGAGTGTAGGCACCGCGACCCGCCTTCGCTTTTTTCGCTTCGACCTCTAGCGGAAGAAATCGAGGATCTTGTTGCGCTCTTCGGGCGGTGGCGGTGCGCCGATTGGTGCACCTGTGAGTTCTTCGGCCGGCGGTGGCGGCGCCTCGTTGTTTTCCAGGCCCAGGCTCGCCACGCTGTGGCCCGGCGTGAAATCGTCGAAGTACCACTCGCCGTCGACGTTCACCACGCCCGCCGGTTCGGCCGGTTGGGTCACGGGCACGCCCTGCAGTGCTGTCTGCATGTAGCCGATCCAGATCGGCAGGCTCAGGCTGCCGCCGGTTTCGCCGCGCACGCCGAGCTGGCGCGGCGTGTCGTAGCCGATCCACGCGATGCCGACCATGGTCGGCTGGAAGCCCGCGAACCAGGTGTCGAAGGAATCGTTGGTGGTGCCGGTCTTTCCATAGAGGTCGTCGCGCTTCAGTGCCTGGTGGGCCTTGAAGCCGGTGCCGCTCTTCACCACGCTCTGCAGCAGCGAGTCCATGATGAAAGCGTTGCGCTGCGGAATGGCGCGGCGTGTTTCGTCGAGCACCGGCGCTTCGGTTTCCATGATCACCTTGTCCCTCAGGTCGGTGACGCGCGTGACGAGGTACGGATTGACGCGATAGCCGCCGTTGGCGAACACCGAATAGCCCACCGCCATCTGCATCGGCGTGACCGAGCCGGCGCCCAGGCCCATCGGCAGGTTCGCGGGATGCTTGTCCTTGTCGAAGCCGAATTTGGTGACCCAGTCCTGCGCATAGGGCGCGCCGATCGACTGCAGCACGCGCAGCGTGACGAGGTTCTTCGATTTCATCAGCGCGGTGCGCAGCGGCATCGGGCCTTCGTAGGTGCCCTCGAAGTTCTTCGGCTCCCACGGCTGGCCGCCGTTGACGGCGGCATCGAAGTACAGCGGTGCGTCGTTCACCACGGTGGCGGGCGTGAAGCCCTTTTCGAGCGCGGCCGAATAGATGAAGGGCTTGAAGCTCGAGCCCGGCTGGCGCCAGGCCTGCGTGACGTGGTTGAACTTGTTCTTGCCGAAATCGAAACCGCCCACCAGCGCCTTGATGGCGCCGCTGCGCGGGTCCATGCCGATGAAGGCGCCTTCGACTTCCGGTAGCTGCGTGATTTCCCAGGTGTTCTTCGGCGTCTTCGCCACGCGGATCACTGCGCCGCGGCGGATCTTGATGTTGGGCGGCGCCTTCGCGGCAAGGCCGGACTGCGCGGGCTTCAGGCCATCGCCCGTGATCTGGATGGTTTCGCCATTGGCGCGCACGGCGCTGATTTCCTTCGCGTTCGCGTCGAGCACCACGGCAGCGACCACGTCGCCGTTGTCGGGATGCTCGGCGAGCGCGTCGTCCACGGCCTCGTCGACTTCCTTCTGCTCGGTCGGCAGGTCGACGAACTTCTCCGGGCCGCGATAAGGCTGGCGCCGTTCGTAGTCCATGATGCCCTTGCGCAGCGACCGGTAGGCCGCAGCCTGGTCGGCCGCCACGAGCGAGGTGTAGACCTTCATGCCGCTGGTGTAGATGCTGTCGCCGTACTGCGCGTACATCATCTGGCGCACCGTCTCGGCCACGTATTCGGCATGCAGGCGGTTCGGGTCGGCGGCGTCGCGCAGGTGCAGTTCTTCCTTCTTGGCTTCGGCGGCCTGCTCGGCGGTGATGAAGCCGGTTTCGTGCATGCGGTCGATCACGTACAGCTGGCGCGCCCGCGCGCGGCGCGGGTTGGCCACGGGGTTGTTGGCGCCGGGCGCCTTCGGCAGGCCGGCCAGCATCGCGGCTTCGGCGACGGTGACGTTCTGCAGCGGCTTGCCGAAGTAGGTTTCGGCCGCGGCGGCAAAGCCGTAGGCGCGGTTGCCGAGGTAGATCTGGTTCAGGTAGATCTCGAGGATCTGGTCCTTGGTGAGCTGCCGTTCGAGCCGCAGCGCCAGCAGGATCTCGTAGGTCTTGCGGCTCATCGTCCGCTCGGAACTCAGGTACACGTTGCGCGCCACCTGCATCGTGATGGTCGATGCGCCCTGTTTGCGGCCACCCTTCAGGCTGGCGACCGCAGCACGCAGGAAGCCCTTGTAGTCCACCCCGCCGTGGTCATAGAAGCGCGCGTCTTCAACGGCCAGCACAGCGTCCTTCATGACCTTCGGAATGCTGGCGAAGGGCGTGAGGTTGCGGCGCTCTTCACCGAACTCGCCGATCAGCTGGCCCTCGGTCGAGTACACGCGCAGCGGCAGCTTGGGGCGGTAGTCGGAAAGCTCCGAGACATCGGGCAGCTTCGGGTAGATGGCGACCACCGCGACGATGGCCGCGACCAGCACCACGAGCGCGCCGGAGCCCACCCCGATGGCGCCCCAGCCGGCAATGCGTTTCCAGCGGCGGCGGGGATCGTTCGGCGCCGCGCTGTCGTCGTCGGAAGGTTTGGGGCTTGAGCGTTTGAACATAGGAATTGGCTACTGGCTAGCGAAAGGTTGGAGCCGCCGCGCGCTGCTGCGTTCCAGCATCGAGAGGTCGAGCGCGCCGCACTGCGCCGCCTGCTGCGCGCAATGCATGGCATCGAAATACTTGTCTTGGTCGAAGGCGATCGGCAACGAGTCCACGCTGGCGCCGAGGGCACGAACGGTGGCATCGCAAAGACCGCGGTTGCAGGCCGCGCCCATCGTGAGATCGTCGGTGACGAGCAGGCCCTGGCAGCCCCATTCGCCTCGAATCACCTGTTGCACGATTTTGCGCGAGAAAGAGACCGGATATTCGGCGTCGAGTTCCACAAGGATGACATGGCCCGGCATGATCGCGGCATCCGAATGTTTCGACACGTCTTGAAACGGTTTCCGGCCGCGCGCCCTCAGCAGCTTCATGCCGCCTGCGCTTCGGGTGCCGCGACCGGAGCCGGTTCCACGCGGCGGGAGAGCGCATACCAGTCGACCTTGCGCGTGACGAGCATCAGCACGGCCAGCATGCCGAAGATCAGCAGCGCGCCCAGCAGCAGCGCATTGCTTTCGGAAGCCAGCAGGCCGTAGAGCGCGCCATAGAGCAGCGCAACGAAGGCGCCGAACGACAGGCCGCGCCGCCAGCCTCCGAGCACCGCGCTGAAGTACACGGCCAGCAGGGCGACGCTCGCCGTGGCGGCGCCTGCGTACGCCATCCAGAACGCGAATTTCTCGGAGAGCGCGAGCAGCAGCAGGAAGAACAGCGCGATCGACAAGCCGACCAGCCCGTACTGGATGGGGTGCAGGCGCAGCTTGCGGAACAGCTCGAACATGAAGGCGGCCATCAGCACCAGCCCGATGAACAGCACGCCGTACTTGCCGGCGCGCGTGCTCATCGAATAGACGTTGATCGGCTGCGCGAGCGACACGTCGAAGGTCTGCAGCGGACCCGTGTTGCGGTGCGCGGTGGTAGCAACAGCTGCGGCGGCGGCGTTGTCGTCGGCGGGACCGCCTCGGGCCGAGAGATCCGCGCGCACCTGTTCGCGCGCGGAAGTCACGAGCGAAGACACGCGCCAGTGCGCGTCGAAGCCCTGCGGCGTCACGCTGCGCTCGGCCGCGAGAAAGCGCCCGCCGAAGCTGGGGTGCGCCCAGGGCGAGCTCAGGTGCGCGGTCGTTTCCTCGGCGATGGGCGCGATGGCGAGCGTGTCCTGCCCGACCAGGCCGAGCTTCATGTCGAACGAAACCGGCGTACCGGCCTGCCATGCGGTGAGCGCCGCGCCCGTGACCGGTGCGTGGATGCCATCGGCAAACCAGGCGCCGTCGGCCAAGCCCGGCACGCGCTGCCTGAAGCGCAGTGCCTCGCCGCCCATCGTCATCGCCGGCGAACCGTCGAGGCCGCGCAGGTCGCTCACGTTGAAGGCGATGAAGGGCACCTTGAATTCGATTTTCGAATCGGTCTCGCTGTGCGCCACGGCGTTCAGGTCGAAGGCCGCGAAGCCACCGGTGAGCGTGGCGCTGAGTGTGTAGAACGGAATCCTGAAGATGCCGCGGTAGCGTTCCTGCGGAGCCATCGAGCCTTCGATGTGCAGCTTGTCCGGGAACACCACGTGGGCCATTTCCTTGCTGCGCGGCTCCTGGCCGATCACCTTGCCCTGCGCGTTGCGCAGCGGCTCCATCCAGCGCTCCACGTACGGCACCAGCAGCAGCGGGCCGACCATCGTCTGGCGCCCGGCGTAGGTGGCGGCGAGTTCGTCGGCCGCTTCGCGCTGGCTCTCGCCGCGGGCGCGGTTGATCGATTGGATCTCCCCCAGCGGAATGCACAGGAGCAGCAGCAGGAACAACAGGCCGGCGACCTTGGCCAGCATGGAATTCAGCACGGCCTTGAACAACTGAAGCATTTTTTTCTCTCCTCGTCTGTAGCGAAGCCGTGATGCTCGCCGCGCGACCCGAAGGCCGTGTGAAGCGTGTGCGCCGCCTCGCTTCACACAGACTTCACACAGCGGCCGATGGCGCCGTTCGACTTCAACGCGCCTTCCAACTGCCTTCTCGTGCGGTGCCGACAGTTGCGGCTGTGCAAGTTCGCACGGACAAGGAACCTCGCCATGGATGCCCACACCACCCCACGTCCCGGCCGCTGGCTCTGGCTCGCCACCGTGAGCCTGGCGGCCGCGGGCTTCATCGCCATGGGCGCGCGCCCGGCGCATGCGCAGGAAGCGCCCGCCGGAGCGCGTCTGAAGACCGAGAGCCCCTATTTCTTCGTGAAGAGCGATGACCCCTCGGTCGACCGCCTGCCCCTGAAGGGCACCGAGGTCTCGGTGAAGATTTCGGGCGTGATCGCCGACGTGACGGTCACGCAGACCTACCGCAACGAAGGCCAGCGCGCCATCGAGGCGAAATACGTGTTTCCCGGTTCGACCAAGGCCGCCGTGAGCGGCCTCAACGTGCGCCTGGCCGACCGGCTCATCACCGCGCAGATCCGCGAGAAGCAGCAGGCACAGATCGAGTACGACACGGCGAAGAAAGAAGGCAAGACCGCCGCGCTGCTCGAGCAGCACCTGCCCAACGTGTTCCAGATGAACGTCGCCAACATCCTGCCGGGCGACGATGTGAAGGTGGAGCTGCGCTACACCGAGCTGCTGGTGCCGCAGTCGGGCAACTACCAGTTCGTGTTTCCGACCGTGGTCGGGCCGCGCTACAACAGCCCGAAGTCGGAGAACGCGCAAGCCAAATGGGTCGCGCAACCGACGCTGGCCGCGGGCGTGGCGCCCAACACCAGCTTCAAGCTCAAGGCCAGCATCGACACGCCGATGGGCCTGAAGGAAATCCGCTCGGCCACGCACGCCATCGACGTGAAGAAGAGCGACGAAGACCAGCACGCCGACATCGTGCTCACGGCCGATGGCCGCCCCGCCGACAACCGCGACTTCGTGCTCGACTACCGCCTGGCGGGTGAAAAAATCGAATCGGGCCTGATGCTCTACAAGGGCCAGGGACAAAACTTGGATGGAAGCGCCGAGAACTTTTTCCTCGCCATGGTCGAGCCCCCCAAGGCCGTGGCCGCCAGCGCGATTTCGCCGCGCGACTACATCTTCGTGGTCGACATCTCGGGCTCGATGCACGGCTTTCCGCTCGACACCGCGAAGACGGTGCTCGAACGCCTGATCGGCGGCCTGCGGCCGAGCGACACCTTCAACGTGCTGCTGTTCTCGGGCAGCAACAGGATGCTGTCGCCGAAGTCGGTGCCGGCCACGCGCGCCAACATCGAGCAGGCGCTGGCCACCATCCAGAACTACAGCGGCAGCGGCAGCACCGAACTGATTCCGGCGCTCAAGCGCGTGTACGCTGAGCCGAAGGAGGAGAACGTGTCGCGCACGGTGGTGGTGGTGACCGACGGCTACGTGACGGTCGAGCGCGAAGCCTTCGAGCTGGTGCGCAACAACCTCTCGAAGGCCAACGTATTCGCCTTCGGCATCGGCTCGTCGGTCAACCGCAGCCTGATGGAAGGCATTGCGCGCGCCGGCATGGGCGAGCCCTTCATCATCACCGACCCGGTGCAGGCGCCCGAGCAGGCCGCGCGCTTTCGTCGCATGGTCGAGTCGCCGGTGCTCACCAGCGTGAAGGCCACCTTCGGCGGGCTCGACGTGTACGACGTGGAGCCGCAGGCGCTGCCCGACGTGCTCGGCGAGCGCCCGGTGATCGTGTTTGGCAAGTGGCGCGGCGAAGCCAAGGGCCGCGTGATCATCGAAGGCCGCAGCGCCAACGGGCCCTACCGCCAGGAAGTGCGCATCGACGAGCGCACCCGCCAGGATTCGGCCGCGCTGCGCACGCTGTGGGCCCGCCATCGCATCCAGAGCCTGAGCGACCAGGAAACGCTGGAAGGCGGCGCGGCGTTCAAGGAGCGCATTACGGAACTCGGCCTGAAGTACAGCCTGCTCACGCAGTACACGAGCTTCATCGCCGTCGACAAGGTGGTGCGCAACGTGGCACCGCAGAACAGCGTGGACGTGAATCAGCCGTTGCCGATGCCGCAAGGCGTGAGCGACCTTGCGCTGGGCGCCGAGGTGCCGAGCACGCCCGAGCCCGAATCGCTGGGCGCCATCGCTGTCGTGCTGTCGATGCTGGCCATGCTGCGCCGCCGCGCGCGCCGCAACGACGCCCGCCGCTTTACCGCCTGATCCATCGAGAAAGAAAAAAATGTCTCTGGCAACGCTCGCCCACCGCCACCCGCGCATCGTGGACTGGGGCATCCACATCGATCGCACGCCGGCCGCAGGCTGGCTCGGGCTGCAGTTCGTCGCGCTAATGCCGACCTGGGCCTGGATGGCGCAGCGCATGCGCGACGGCTCCGACGATCCGATGGGGCTGCTGGCGCTGGTCGCGCTCGCCGCCCTGGCCTGGAGCCGCCGGCGCGAACTGCGCGCCTCGCCGCGTCTGGGCTGGCTCGCGCTGGCGGGCGCGAGCACCGTGCTCGCGACGCTGCTGCGTACGGGGCTTGGCTTCATGCCTGCGCTGCCGCCGCTCGCGGCGGGGCTGGTGGCCGTGCTGTCGCTGGCGTGCGGGCTGCTCGCTTTCCTGCCGCGTCGCGTGGCTGCGCTGCCGGTGGCCGGTCTCGCGGTGCTCGCGCTGCCGCTGCTGTCGTCGCTGCAGTTCTATGCCGGCTATCCGCTGCGCGTGGTGACGGCCGAGGCCAGCCGCTGGCTGCTCGCGCCCGCCTTCGAGGTGGCGCGCGAAGGATCGAGCCTGGTGATCGACGGCCGGCTCGTGGTCGTCGATGCGCCCTGCTCCGGCGTGCAGATGGTGTGGCTCGGCTACTTCACGGCCTGCGCGGTCGCGCTGTGGGCGTCGCGCAGCGACCGGGCCTTCATGCGGCGGCTGCCGATGGTCGGCCTCCTCGTGCTGGCCGGGAACATCGTGCGCAACAGCGTGCTGATCGCCTTCGAGGGCGCAGGCCATCCGCTCGCACCCTGGGCGCACAACGCGCTGGGCCTGCTGGTGCTGGCCCTCGTGTGCGGCGTCATCGCCCGCCTCATGGTGCCGGCACGACCCGTGCCCGAGCCGGCCGAACTGCCCATCCCGGGCCTGATCACCACCCACGGAGGCCGCCATGTCGACACCGTTCTTTGAACGCTGGTTTGCGAACCATTTCATCAATCGCATCGGCCACAAGACGGCTTTCGCGCTGGCAATGCTGCTGTGCGTGCTGTGGTCGGCCGCCGCGGTGGTGCGTGCCCCGGCCGAACAGGTCGCCGCCGCCGTGCCGCATGAATGGCCGAGTGAATGGGATGGCGTTCCGTTGCGCCCGCTGGCCCTGAGCGACGTGGAACAGCGTTTTGCCGAGCGCTTCCCCGGCGCCATCGGCCGCATGACCGACGGCGCGCAGACGCTGGTGATGCGCGAGGTGACGCAGCCCACGCGCATGCTGCATCCGGCCGCGGACTGCTACCGTGCGCTGGGCTATCGCATCGAACAGGCGCGCCTGGAACGCGATGCGCAGGAACGGTTGTGGCGCTGTTTTGTTGCGCAACGGCACGGAGCGCAAAAAATCCGCGTCTGCGAGCGCATCGTCGATGCCCGGGGCACCGCTTTCACAGACACTTCAAGCTGGTACTGGGCAGCGGCCAGCGGCCAATCCCATGGGCCGTGGCAAGCTGTCACCGTGGCGAGACCGATCTGAGAACGTGCCTGTGAAGAAGACCCTGCGATTCGTGCTTTTCGGCCTGCTGGCCCTGGTCATTACGGCCTGCGTGGCTATCTTCCTGATAGCCAAGCTGGCGCTCGCTCCGGCTGCCGGCGAATGGAGCACCACGGTGAAGGCGGGGCCGCTGAGTTTCGAGATCGGCGTTCCGACGGCCGTGCGCGTGGCCACTTCGCCGTGGTTCGCGCCGTATCTCGACGGGCGTTCGCTGGACACCCGCTTCGGCACCGTGCGCTTCGCCTGGAAGCCGGCCGGCGAGCTGCTCGAAATGCAGTGCGCGCCCTGCAGCGCCGAAGTGCCGGCGCTCGGCACCCAGCCGATCAGGATCGAGCGCCTGCTCGCCACCGTGAAGCGCGACGGCAACACGCTGAACGGCACCTTCGAAGCCACGCCCCAGAGCACCGACACCACCCGGCTGCAGGGCCATTGGGACGGCAAGGTCACGCTGAAGAACCTGCAGCTCAATGCCAGCGTGCAGGATGCGCCCATCGAGCGCTGGTACGCGGTGCTGGTGCCCACACTGCCCGAGCTGCAGCGCGCACGCATCGGCGGCACGCTCGCGCTGCGCGGCCAGCTCGTGCTGCCCGAGGCCACCTTCGCCGTGCAGCCCGTCATCAGCCAGTTCACCGTCGAGGGGCTGGGCACCGAGGCCATGCTCAACGCGCGCACCAGTTGCGGACCGTCGGCCAGGCTCGCCAACGACAGCTGGCTGGCGCGCGCCGTCATCGCCGCCGAAGACCAGCGCTTCTTCACTCACAACGGCTACGACCTGACCGAGATCCTCGCGTCGATCGACAACAACCAGAAGCCAGGCCAGACCCGGCGCGGCGGCAGCACCATCACGCAGCAGCTGGCCAAGCTGCTGGTGACGGGCAGCGACCGCACCGCCGAGCGCAAGCTGCGCGAGCTGCTCTACGCGGTCGAGATGGAGCAGACGCTGGGCAAGGCCCGCATCCTGCAGCTGTACCTGGACAACGCGCCGTGGGGCGGCAACGCCTGCGGCGCCGAGGCCGCGGCGCGCCGCTACTTCAAGCGCAGCGCGCGCACGCTCGAGCCGGCACAGGCGGTGTGGCTCGCCGCCATGCTGCACAAGCCGCAGGCCGTGCTCGAACAATGGCGGCAGGATGGCCACGTCGACGCCGACCGCATCAAGTGGATTGCCGAGGGCATCCGCGGGATCAGCCGGAACCAGCGCGAAGCGCTGCTCAAGGGCGTGGCCGCGGCGAAGTTCACGGCACCGGAGGCCACGAAACAATGAACACCACATCCCTGGGCGTCCCGGATATCGAGGCCATCGAGCGCGCCACCATCGCCGCGGTGTCGCCCGACCTGACCGAGGAGCTCGACGGCTGGCTGCTGCCCTTTGCCAGCGGCACCGTGAAACGCGCGAGGTCGGCCGTGCCGCTGCACCGCAGCGAGGTCGACCACGGCACGCTCGACCGCATCGAGGACCGCTACGACAGCCGCCAGCTCACGCCCGCGCTGCGACTCGCCGACGCACCCTGCTTCGAGGGCCTGCGCGCCGAGCTGGAGCGGCGCCACTACATCGGCGACAGCCCGACCTGCGTGCAGGCCGGCTCGGCGCAGCGCATGCGGCAGGTGGTCGCAGGCGGCGCGCTGGCTGACGTCGATCACGCGCCCGACGCCGCCTGGTCGGCGCTGTTCCTCGGCGAGGGCTTCGATCCGGTGGACGGGGCCCATCGCGTGCGGATGCTGTCGCGCGCCAAGGGCTCGCTCTATGCGAGCGTGCGCGAAGGCGGCCGCACGGTGGCGGCGGGCGCGATGGCGTTCGGACACGGCTGGGCCAGCGTGCACGGCATGCGCACCGACCAGGCGCAGCGGGGGCGGGGCCTGGCGGCGCGCGTGCTGGCCGGGCTGGCGCAGGCCGCGTCGGCGCGCGGCTTCGAGCGGGTGTTCCTGCAGGTCGATGCGCAGAACCATGCGGCGCTGTCGCTGTACCGCCGCGCCGGCTTCGAAACGCAGTGGAAATACTGCTACTGGCAGCGCCAGCAGTGGCCATGACACTCCAAGCCGCCCGCTGAAAGGCCGCGGGTGGCGCGGTGGGCGCGTTAGTGCCACCATGGACGGATGACGAACGCCAACCACCACGCCAACCATCCCACCGATCCCGTCGCCACGCCGCGCGGCATCGACCACATCGTGGCCGGTGTCTCCACCAGCGACGGCGACGGCGTCAAGCTCACCCGCGTGCTGCAGCAGCCGCTGCAGAAGCGGCTCGACCCCTACCTGATGCTCGACGCCTTCGGCAGCGACAACCCGGGCGACTACATCGGCGGCTTTCCCAATCATCCGCACCGCGGCTTCGAGACCGTCACGTACATGATCGCCGGCCGCATGCGCCACCGCGACAGCGCCGGCCATGAAGGCCTGCTGGAGAACGGCGGCGTGCAGTGGATGACCGCCGGCCGCGGCCTCGTGCACAGCGAGCTGCCCGAGCAGGAAGAAGGCCTGATGGAAGGCTTTCAGCTGTGGCTCAACCTGCCGGCCAGGGACAAGATGCGCGAGCCCTGGTATCGCGACATCCAGAGCGAGGAGATCCCGGAGTTCACCACCACCGGCGGCGCGCACGTGCGCGTGATCGCGGGCGCGAGCCACGGCATCGAGGGTGCGGTGCGGCGCGAGCACACCGAGCCGCTGTACCTCGACATCACGCTGCCCCCGGGCGCGGAGTTCGCGCAGCCGCTGCCTTACGACCACAACGCGCTGGTCTACGTGTTCCGCGAATCGCTGTGGATCGCGGGCAGCGAAGTCCCGACGCGGCGCATGGCGATCCTGGCCAACGACGCAGGCAGCGACGGCGTGGTGCTGCGCGCGGGCGCGACCAACCACAGCCCCGCGCGTGCGCTGCTCATCGCCGGCAAGCCGCTGCACGAGCCCATCGCGCAGTACGGCCCCTTCGTGATGAACACGCAGGAGCAGGTCCAGCAGGCGGTGCACGACTTCCAGAACGGCAAGCTGGGCTGAGCCTGTAGTCGCCCACCTACCGAAAGTCGGCATCGGGCAGGGTTCCGGCCATCGCATGGGCCATCTAGATTGTGCTCATGCCCACCACGATCCGAAAAGGACAGGCGCCCGCCACGCTGCAACGCGCCCAGTTCCACGAACGCTTCATGCAGCCCTTCCAGGACCCGGCCTTCCAGGCCGAGGCCGACTCGCTGCGGCGCATCGAGATCATCGCCTGGGAAGCCTATGAGCAAGGCCGCAAGGCGCCCGTCACCCACAGGGCGGGGCCCGGCTATGCGGACCCGGACTACGAACTGTCCGTCGACTGGCTCGAAGCCAAGGCCCGCATCGACGCGGCGCAGCTCGCCTGGGGCCTGCCGCAGACGCCTTCGCGCGTGCTGCTGGTGAACGGTTCGCCGCGCAACGACGGCACCTGCCCCGGCGAAGTCTCCAAGACATGGCGCCTGACCGAACTCGCGCGCGAAGTGCTCGGCGGCAGCGGCATCGAGACCGACCTGCTCGACCTGAGCCTGCTCACCTCCGAGTACGGCCGGCAGATCCACCCATGCAAGGGCTGCGTCTCCACCGCCATGCCGCTGTGCCACTGGCCCTGCAGCTGCTATCCCAACCATTCGCTGCGCCAGACCGGCGACTGGATGAACGAAATCTACGAACGCTGGGTGTCCGCGCACGGCGTGATCCTGCTCACGCCCACGCACTGGTACCAGGCGGCGAGCCCGCTGAAGCTCATGATCGACCGCCTCGTGTGCGCCGACGGCGGCAACCCGGACCCCACCAGCACGCACGGCAAGAAGCCCGAGGAGGCCAAGGCGCTCGAACTCGAAGGCTGGGGCTATCCCAAGCACCTCGACGGCCGCGTCTACGGCGTGGTGGTGCACGGCGACGTGGCAGGCGTGGAGAGCGTGCGCCGCAGCCTCGCCGACTGGCTCGACTGGATGGGCCTGGTCGACGCCGGCACGCAGGCGCTGCTCGATCGCTACATCGGCTACTACGAACCCTACGCCACCAGCCATGACGCGCTCGATGCCGACGCCGACGTGCAGGAAGAAGTGCGCAACGTCGCGCGTGCCGTCGCCCGCGCGGTCGGCGACCTGCGCGCGGGCAGGCTGCAGGTGCCCGACCGCGGGCTGAAGCGGCCGCGGCCCAAGTAAAAAGTCACGCCACAGGCCGCTTCGCGCTCGCTGTACATCATTCTTTACGCAAGCTCACGCCGGCCTAACGGAGGCGATACAGAGCGCTTCCACACTTCGTCTCACCTGCTGCCCATCGGTGGCGGGCTTCTTCGAAAGGAAGCACTTTTCATGATTTCTCTTCGCCAACGCATCGTCTGGGCCAGCCTGCTGGGTTCGGCCGCCCTCGCCTCTTCGGGCGCGTTCGCTCAAGCGCCGGCCGCCTCCACCCCAGCCGCACCCACCGCCGCGGTGGCCCAGGCCGACAACGCCGCGGCGCCCAAGGCGCAGCACAAGCGCATGGACCCCGCCCAGCGCATGGAGCGCATGCAGGAGCGCCGCACCAAGCGTCTTGCCGCCCTGAAGGAAAAGCTCAAGCTCACTGCGGCCCAGGAAGGCGCATGGAGCACCTTCACCGCCGCGACGCAGCCGCCCGGCGGTCCGCGTCCGCACATGGACCGAGCCGAGTTCGCCAAGCTGACCACGCCGCAGCGCCTGGAGCGCATGGAGGCTCGCCGTGCCGAACGCAGCGCGATGTTCGCCAAGCGCGCCGAAGCCACGAAGACTTTCTACGCCGCGCTGACGCCCGAGCAGCAGAAGACCTTCGACGCCGAGACTGTGCACTTCGGTGGCCACCGGGGTGACCACGACGGTCACCGCGGCCATGAAGGCCAGCGCGGTGCGCCGGCACCTGCCAAGGGCTGATCCGCGCCCCGCTGCGCCGGTGACGGCGCCATCGAATGAAAGCCCGCAACGCGAAAGCGCTGCGGGCTTTTCTCATCGACGGGCGGGTTTTACTGCGGCGTGCCCGTCTTGTCCGTCGGATTGGTCACCACTTCGGGGCGTTCGCCCTTCTGGCCGAACTGCGGCTTGACCTTGCGCCCCGTCTGGCTGACCTCCGCGCGGGACATCTCGCCGGTCGGCTGCGGCATGGCGTTGGGCTGGTGGTTGACGGTGGTGGACGCCTCGCCCTTGGGCACCACGCTGTTGGCATTGTTGCGGTTTTGCGCACGGGCCTCGGCCTTCACGGCCTCGCGCGAGACGGGCATCGAGGCGTCGGGGCGCTGCGGCGGATTTGCGACGCCGGCAGGCGTCATGGTGCTGGCTTCGCCGCCCACCGACGGGTCGGGCTGGGCGGGCATGGACGTGGCTTGTGCCGACGCGATGCCGGCCATGCCCAACAACGCGGCGAGAACCGTGGCGTGAAAAGTAATTTGCTTCATGGATGTGCTCCTTGTGGCTTTGTGTCGGTGTCGAGGATGAAACGCGGGCTGCTTCCCGAGCCCTCGAAAATCACCGTAGGAGCGGCGAAATTCCCACCGTGTGGGGGTGCGGCAGGCCTGCCTGTAGGAGCCGGCCGCCCACGCGTGAAAGGGGGGCGGAAGGAGGTGGCGAGTTCCTACAGGCAGGAGGGGCGCGGCAACGTACAACTTGCACAACGATGTCCTCCTCTCCCATTCCAGACGCCGCGGCGTCCGCGCAGGCCTCGCCGACCTCGCTCAAGGTCATGACGGTGAACACCCACAAGGGCTTCACCGCGCTCAACCGCAAGTTCATCCTGCCCGAGCTGCGCGACGCCGTGCGCACCGTGGGCGCCGACGTGGTGTTCCTGCAGGAAGTGCTCGGCACCCATTCGCGCCATTCGCGCAGGGTGAGCAACTGGCCCGAGGCGCCGCACTACGAATTCCTGGCCGACACCATGTGGCCGCAGTTCGCCTACGGGCGCAACGCGGTGTACCCGAAAGGCCACCACGGCAATGCGCTGCTCTCGAAATTCCCGATCGTGCATTTCCGCAACCACGACGTGTCCGTGAGCGGCCCCGAGAAGCGCGGGCTGCTGCATTGCGTGCTGCGGCTGCCGGGCCGCGTCGTCGACGTGCACGCGGTCTGCGCCCACCTCGGCCTGGCCGAGGCGCACCGGCAGCAGCAGCTCGAGCTGCTCTGCCACATCGTGCGCGACGAGGTGCCGGCCGACGCGCCGCTGATCGTGGCGGGCGACTTCAACGACTGGCGCGGCCGTGCGCACGAGATCCTGGAAAAAGGCGCCGCGCTGCGCGAGGTGTTCGTGCATGCCAACGGCCGCGCGGCCAGGACCTTTCCCGCCCGCTTCCCCGTGCTGCCGCTGGACCGCATTTACGTGCGCAATGCCGGCGTGCACGCGCCCGTGGTGCTGCCGCGCCGGCCGTGGTCGCACCTGTCGGACCACGCCCCGCTGGTGGCGGACATCGACCTGTGAGCGCAGTGCGCGCGCGAGCCATGAGCAGCAGGAACAACAACAACCACTGGACCGGCGGCAACCGCATCGAGCTGCTGGAGAACGGCGAGCAGTTCTTTCCGCGCGTGTTCGACGCCATCCGCAAGGCACGGCGCGAGGTGATCGTCGAGACCTTCATCCTGTTCGAGGACAAGGTCGGCCTGCAGCTGCACGCCGCCATGCGCGAGGCGGCGCAGCGTGGCGTGAAGATCGACCTGATGATCGACGGCTTCGGTTCGCCGGATCTCTCGCGCGAGTTCATCGAGGGCCTGACCTCGGCCGGCGTGAAGGTGCGGGTGTTTGATCCGGGCCAGCGCTTCATGGGCCAGCGGCTGAACGTGTTCCGCCGCATGCACCGCAAGATCGTGGTGGTCGACGGCGAGCGCGCCTTCGTCGGCGGCATCAACTATTCGGCGGACCACCTGCTCGATTTCGGACCCAAAGCCAAGCAGGACTATGCGGTGGAACTCGCGGGCCCGATCGTGGGAGAGATCCACCAGTTCGTGTTGCGCGCCATCGCGCTCGGCGGCAAGGGCGCGGGCTGGTTCCGCCGCCGGCTGAAGCTGGCGCCGCCCGAGAACCAGGTCCGTGCCGGCGAGGCCGACGCGATGTTCGTCACGCGCGACAACCGGCGCCATACCAACGACATCGAGCGGCAGTACCGTGCGGCCATCCGCGCGGCGCGCAAGCGCATCGTGATCGCCAATGCGTACTTCTTTCCGGGCTATCTGCTCATCAAGGAACTGCGGCGCGCGGCGCGGCGCGGCGTGGACGTGCGGCTCGTCCTGCAGGGCGAGCCCGACATGCCGATCGTCAAGACTGCCGCGAGCATGCTCTACCACCACCTGCTACATGCCGGCGTGCGCATCTACGAATACTGCGACCGTCCGCTGCATGGCAAGGTCGCGCTCATGGACGACAGGTGGAGCACCGTGGGGTCGAGCAACCTCGATCCGCTGAGCCTGTCGCTGAACCTCGAGGCCAACGTGATCGTGCGCGACGCGGCCTTCAACCAGGTGCTGTGGGAGCGCATGGACCGGCTGATGCAGCACAGCTGCAAACAGGTGGAGGCGGCCGACCTCGCCAGCGAATGGAGCGGCTGGCGGCTGGTGCGCAGCTTCTTCGTCTTCCACATCCTGCGCTGGTACCCGGCCCTGCTGGGCCGCCTGCCGCGACACGCGCCGCGCCTGACGCCGGCCGAGGCCACCGATCTCGCAAGCCGGCGCGACAGCGGCCGCAGCGACTCGGCCGGCGGCGCCACCCGGACGGAAGCCGCCTGAGCGGAAGCGCCGCATCGAGTCGATGAGCACCATGGCCCTCTCCCACCACGGCTGGTGGCCCTGGATTCGCCGCGCGGCGACGTGGGGCTTCTTCGCGCTGATCGCGTGGCTGCTCGTGCGGCAGGCGCGCACCATCCACTGGGACGAGGTGTTCGACGCGATCCGTTCGCTGCCTGCCGTCGCCCTGCTTGCGGCCGGTGCGCTGGCGGCCTGCAGCTTCGCGCTCTACAGCACCTACGACCTGCTGGGCCGGCACCTGACGCGGCACCGGCTCGGCACGGGCACGGTGATGGGCGTGACCTTCATCAGCTACGCCTTCAACCTCAACCTCGGGTCGCTGGTGGGCGGCGTTGCCTTCCGCTACCGGCTCTATTCGCGCCTGGGCCTCGCGAACGAGACCATCACGCGCGTGCTCGGCTTCAGCATGCTGACCAACTGGCTCGGCTACCTCGTGGTGGCCGGTGCGGCATTCCTTTTCTGGCCGATGACGCTGCCGCCCGGCTGGAAGATCGACCACGAGGACCTGCGCATGCTCGGCGCGGTGCTGCTGATGGTGGCCCTGGCCTACCTGGTGCTGTGCGCAGCGGCGAAGGGGCGCGTCTGGCGCGTGCGCGGCCATGCGTTCAGGACGCCGGGGCTGGCGATGGCGCTGCTGCAGCTCGCCATGTCGTGCACCAACTGGTCGCTCATCGGCGGCGTGATCTGGTTCCTGCTGCAGGGTCAGGTCGGCTATCCGCAGGTGCTCGCGGTGCTGCTGGTGGCGGCGGTGGCCGGCGTCGTCACGCACGTGCCGGCGGGGCTCGGCGTGCTCGAGGCGGTGTTCGTGGCGCTGCTGTCTCACGAGGTGCCGGAAGCCCAGCTGCTCGGCGCGCTGCTGGCCTATCGCGGCCTGTACTACCTGCTGCCCCTGATGGTGGCCGCGCTGGGCTATCTGGTGACGGAGGCGAGAGCGAAGCGGCTGGGAATGGCGGGGCGCTAGAAGCGATAGGCGTAGCGCAGCCGGACGAAGGTCTCGCCCGGGTTCGGTTTCTTGATGCCGCCATTCGAGAAGTGCTGCACGCGCAGCGACAGTTCATGCGCGCCGTGTTCGCCGAAGCTGCGTCCGATGCCCAGCACCTCCGTGAACTGGAAGGCGGTGCTGAAGCTGCGGTCGGGTGTCCTGTAGACGTGATCCATCACGCTGCCGCCGACGCCGCCTTCGGCAAACCAGGGCGAGTCGCCATGGTCGAAGCGGTAGCGCCAGGTGTAGATGGCGCCGATCTGCGTGTAGTTGCGCGGGCCGTTGCCGAGGGCGGGCGCATGCCAGTTGCTCAGGTACACATCCCAGTAGCCCGAGAGCGCGCCTTCGCGCACCGGCTGGCGTGGTGACCACGGGAAGGTCATGCCCACCGTGGCCGAATCGGCGCTGCCCATTTGCCCGTGCGGGGCGCGGCCTCCCTCAACGTACATGCCCGTTGCGCTGTCTTCGAATGCATGGGCCGCCGCGCCCGGAAGAGCCAAAAGGGCCGAAAGGGCCGTGAACAGGGCGGCCCGGAGAGGTGTGGCGACGCGAAATCTCATGATGCGGCCCGTGATGAGTGACCTGAAACAGGAAGACACCATCAATCTCAACCCTGTTTCAGCATTCGCTCGGCACGTAATTTCCACATCGGGAAGTAGGACCCGATCAATAAAAATGCAGTGCCGGATTTGCTGCACTGCAGCATTTTCGGGCCGGCGAAGCCTATAGTGACCCGACCTCCTCCAGCGCACTGCCCTCATGCCCTCCCTCACCTCCGCCGCCCGCCTGGCCAATCCGCTCATGCAGTGGTTCGACCTGGCCTTCAAGACCCATGAGATGCTGCTGTCGTCCGGCTCCGTGATCCGCATGCGCACCGAGCGCATCGCCAAGGCCGGGCTCACCCCCAGTGCGGCCGACCTCGCGGAATTCCAGCTCATGGGGCAGGAAAAACTGGCGGCTGCAAGCGAGGCTGGCATCGCGATGGCGAAGCAATGGCACAGCAGCCATTTCTCGCTCGCCAGCCGGGTGCTGCAGCAATGGGTTCAGGGCACGACGGCCTTCTTCTTGCTGGCGGGCAGTGTCACGCCGGCCCAGGCGGCCGCGCATGGCGATGCGTTCGTGCAATCGGCCGCAGGCACGGTCGATGCCGCGAGCCAGCTGCCGGAAATCGCGGCGCGCATCGCACGCGAGGGCCTGGAGCCGATCCACGCGGCGGCTACCTCCAACGCACGCCGGCTGGCCGAACTGGAATCCTGAGCAGGCTCTTCAGGACTTCGCCGGCACCAGCGTCAGCAGCGTGATTTCGGAAGGCGCGCCAAAGCGCTTCGGCGGGCCCCAGTAGCCGGTGCCCCGGCTCACGTACACCCACATGTCCTGCAGGCGGTGCAGGCCGGCCGTGAAAGGCTGCTGCATCGGCACGAACAGGTTCCAGGGAAAGAACTGGCCGCCGTGCGTGTGGCCAGACAGCTGCAGCTGGTAGCCGGCCACCGCAGCCAGTGGCGCGCTGCGCGGCTGGTGCGCGAGCAGCACGCGCGTGTGCACCAGCGGCGGCGCGTCGTGCAGCGCCAGGTGCGGATCGCTGGTGTGCGCCGCGTCGAAATGCCCAGCGGTGAAGTCGGTCACGCCAGCAAGTACCAGCGCGCTTTCGAACAGCTCTTCATCGGTCTGCGCACCGCGCACGTTGCGCGTCTGCAGCACCACGTGCTCGTTGAGCAGCACCTTCAGGCCGAGCCGGCGCAGCTCGTCGATCCAGGCATGCGCGCCCGCGTAGTACTCGTGGTTGCCCGTGACCACGAAGGTGCCGTGGCGCGCACGCAGACCGGCCAGCGGCGCGATGTGCTCGCGCAGTTCCGGCACGGTGCCGTCGACCAGGTCGCCGGTGATCGCGATGGCGTCCGCGCCCAGGCGATTCACCGCGTCGACGATGCGCTGGATGTACGCGCTGCGGATCGTCGGACCCACGTGGATGTCGCTGAGCTGCGCGATCGTGAAGCCTTCGAGCGCCTGCGGCAGGCCGCGGATGGGCACCTCCACCCGCTTCACGCCGGCCGTGCGGCGCGCATTGAGGAAACCGATCGCCGACGTGGCCGTGGCCATTGCCAGCACCGCCAGCGCGCTCCATGGCTGCAGCACATTCCACTGCACCGGCACGCCGCCCAGCGCGCTTGCGAGCCAGGCGAGCAGCAGGCCGGCGTCGCGCAGCAGCGTGAGCACGAACATCGACGAGAACCAGCCCATGCCGATCAGGCCGATCCACTTGAGCACATCGCCCGTGGCGGCATCGCGTCCGGCGCGGCGCGACACGAAAGGCAGCGGAATCGTGACCGCCGACACCGCGAGCGCGAGCAGCGCCAGCGGCCACGCGGGCGTGAGCACGGCCAGCGCGGGCAGCAGGCGCAGCGCGATATAGACGTGCAACAGCGCGGTCAGGGCGCTCAGGGGGCGGATCGGCATCGGGGCAATGAAATCGGGCACTGCCCGGGACACCTCATCTGCAAGGCGCATGCCGCGCATTCAAGGCGCCGGGAAGTGCGGCAATAGCTATTTTTTCTATAGCGCGAAGCGCCCGGATAGCAGGCTTCATGGCTCGGCCGGGCCCGCAAGAACGGCACCGGCCGCCGCGGTGCCGGCGCCCACTTTCGCCGCGCTACTGCACCGTACGCGTGCCGGCCGAAGCCATGTCGGTGCCTGCCGGCCAGATGAAGCTCGCCTTGGCCGGCGCGCCCTGCAGCACGTGCAGCTGCTGCTTCAGCACCTGGCTGCCGATGCGGGCCTCGACCTCATAGGTGCCCGGATCGAGGCGCGCCACCATGAACGGGCCGCCCGACACCACGTTGTCGAGCAGTGCGGTGCCGCTGCTGTCGCGCACCGTCACGTGCACGTTGGCCGCGAAGTCGGCGCCCTTGCTGTCCTTGACCGCGAATTCGAAGGTGGCGGGCCAGCGCGGCGACACCGTCTCCATCAGCTGGGCCTCGTCGCTGCCGATGCCGCCGCTCATGTATTCGACACCGTGCGCCATGTAGATCGGCGGGTTCACCGCCGCCTGGGCAGGCGAAAGCGCGCCGAGCACAACGGCGGCGCAGAACAGAGCGGCCGCCAGCGGCCGCATCGCGCGCGATGATGGAAAACGGGTGCTCATGGTCGGAATCCTTTCCTTGTCGTCGTGGCGGGAAGCCACGACGTCACTGTGCGGTTCGCGGCTTAGGAAAGGCTGACCGGAAAAAACACTCAGCGGGCGGTGGACGTCTGCGCCAGCGCCTGCGGCAACGACGGCGCGACCGAGGCCATGTCGAAATTCGACGGCCACACGAACGACGCACGCGCCGGCATCCCGGCAATCACCACCAGCGACTGTGTCAGCGTGAGGCCGCCGAGCGTCACGTTCACGTCATAGGCGCCCGGATTGAGGCGCGCGAGCATGTAGGGGCCTTGCGACTGCACGTCCATCACGACCTGGCCGGTGTATTTCTGGCGTATTTCAATGAGGGCCTTGGCGGGAAAGCCGGGCACCCCCGCACCCTTGCCGTCGCTCACGCCGAAATCGATGGTCGCGGCCCAGCGCGGCGACACCATTTCCATGAACGCGGCTTCGTCCTTGGCGGCGCCGCCGCACATGTACTCGATGCCCTGCGCCACCTGGATGGGCGGGTTCGAGAACGCGTGGGCTGAAGTCACGGCCCCGAGGAATGCTGCTGTACCGCCCAATACCAGCGCGGCCAGGGGCCGGCGGAGACGCGTAGGGTTCATTGCTGTGTGGTCCTCGATCTTGCGTGACGTGAAATCCGTCGGGGATTTTGCTTAGCAAGAGTCGGGCTAGATATAGCGTTTACGAGGAACGATCTTCGGATTGGAGGTGAATGCTATTGTTTTCATAGCTGATGACGGCCTTGTGACGTGCATTGCCGGTACTTTTGCTAACAAACCTCAGGGAAACCCTGATACGCCTTGGTCTGCGGCGTTTTCGGGACGGATTCCGCCGGCGGGCATGGCGCGCGCCTACAGCCGTGCATGGCGGTGCGAGCTAAGAACGGTTGAACGCAAACAAGGAGCTTCAGCCATGACACTCCAATCGACCATCGACGACTTCAGGAAAGTGGATGCCGCGCGCGCCGACTATCCAGGCGAGCACCTCGCCGTGCTGGGCGCCGGCGTCTTGCTGCTGCTGGCGGCGGGCCGCAGCCGCTCGTTCCTGACGCGCATCGCGGTCGGTGCGGCAGGCGGCGCCCTGATCGGGCGCGCGGCGAGCGGCACCGGCGGGATCGCCCGGTTGGCAGGCGCATTGCAGGCCGGGGGCTGGCCATGGCTGCGGCGCTGAGAGGACGGCCTGGCCGGTCCTTCGGGCCTTGGGGGCCGCCGCAGTATTGGGCGCCGTGCCTCGGGGTGGCACTCGTTGCGATGTGCCTGTTCTATGCAACCCTCCAGGGGCTGGTGCGTGAGAGCGCGGCACGCGCGCCGGTTCAGGCGAGCGTCCCGGCTGCGTTCGTCCAGCCGCCCGTGACGAACGATCGCGAGGAAGCTGCGCGGCCTCCTGTGAGGCCGGCTGCCCTCCCCGTCGCGTCTCTCGTTCCGCTGGAACGTGCCCCTGTCGAGCCCCCCCGCGTGGCAACGCCCACCGTCGAGGTGACCAAGTGCATCGGCCCGTCGGGCGAAGCCGAATACTCCGACGGTCCGTGCTCGAACGGCGGGCTCGCCACGACCTTGCGCCTGCAATGAGAAACGCCCGGGTGACCGGGCGTTCTCAGGCTCTTCAGCGGTGCGGCACGGGGCCGCGCGCGTCGGTGACGACCATCGTCACACGTCGATATTCGCCGCCCGCAGCGCGTTCTGCTCGATGAACTCCCGACGCGGCTCGACCTCATCTCCCATCAGCATCGTGAACACACGATCCGCTTCGATTGCGTCGTCGATCTGCACGCGCAGCAGGCGCCGCACGGTCGGGTCCATCGTGGTTTCCCACAGCTGCTCGGGGTTCATCTCGCCCAGACCCTTGTAGCGCTGGCGCGAGGTGGCGCGCTCGGCTTCGCTGATCAGCCACTTCATGGCCTGGCGGAAGTCGTCGACCTTTTCTTCCTTGGCACGTTCGCCTTCGCCGCGCTTCACCAGCGCGCCTTCGGGACTCAGCAGGCCGCGGAAGGTGTTGGCGGCTTCGGCCAGCGCTGCGTAGTCGGCGCCGTGGACGAAGTCCTGCGTGAGCACGCTGCTCTTGATGTTGCCGTGGTGGCGGCGGCTGATGCGCAGCAGCGGCTTGTCGGTGCGGGCGTCGAATTCGCTGCTCACCTCGGCCGGCACGCCGGTCGTGTTGAGCTCGCGCAGCTTGGCCTGCAGCGCGACGGCCGAAGCCTCGGCGGCGGGCGTGGTGTCGAGGTCGAGCGCCACGCCGTCGGCAATCGCGCGCAGCGCCTCGGCGTCCATGAAGTTGCGCAGGCGCGCAATGACGGCCTCGGCCACCTGGTGCTTGCGCGCCAGCTCGCCCAGGGTGTCGCCGCTGAGCGTGGTGGAGTTCGCGCCGCCGGTCTGCAGGCTCGCGTCCTTCAATGCCACCTTGAGCAGGAAGGCGTCGAGCGCGGGGCCGTCCTTCAGGTACTGCTCTTCCTTGCCGACCTTCACCTTGTACAGCGGCGGCTGCGCGATGTAGATGTGGCCACGCTCCACCAGCTCCGGCATCTGCCGGTAGAAGAAGGTGAGCAGCAGCGTGCGGATGTGGGCGCCGTCGACGTCGGCGTCGGTCATGATGATGATGCGGTGGTAGCGCAGCTTGGCGACGTTGAAGTCATCCGCGCCGCCGCCCGCGGTGGTTGCGCCGGCGCGGCCGATGCCGGTGCCCAGCGCGGTGATCATCGTGAGAATTTCGTTGCTGGTCAGCAGCTTCTCGTAGCGCGCTTTTTCCACGTTCAGGATCTTGCCGCGCAGCGGCAGGATGGCCTGGAACTTCCGGTCGCGACCCTGCTTGGCGGAGCCGCCGGCGGAGTCGCCCTCCACCAGGTAGACCTCGCACAGCGCGGGATCTTTTTCCTGGCAGTCGGCCAGCTTGCCGGGCAGGCCCATGCCGTCGAGCACGCCCTTGCGGCGCGTCATTTCGCGGGCCTTGCGGGCCGCTTCGCGGGCGCGGGCAGCCTCGACGATCTTGCCGCAGATGATCTTGGCGTCGTTCGGGCGTTCCTGCAGGTAGTCGGTCAGCAGCTTGCCGACGATGTCTTCCACCGGCGCGCGCACTTCGCTGGACACCAGCTTGTCCTTGGTCTGGCTCGAGAACTTGGGCTCGGGCACCTTCACGCTCAGCACGCAGCACAGGCCTTCGCGCATGTCGTCGCCGGTGACTTCGACCTTCGCCTTCTTCGCGAACTCGTTCTCTTCGATGTACTTGTTGATGACGCGGGTCATCGCGGCGCGCAGGCCCGTGAGGTGGGTGCCGCCGTCACGCTGCGGGATGTTGTTGGTGAAGCAGAGAACCTGCTCGTTGTAGCCGCTGTTCCACTGCATCGCCACTTCGACGCCGATGTGCGTGCCGGGGATGCCGCCGTAGGTGTCGGCCGGGCGCTCGCCCTCCGCGTAGAACGAGTTCGGGTGCAGGACGGTCTTGCCCTTGTTGATGAATTCCACGAAGCCGCGCACGCCGCCGGCGCCGGAGAAGTCGTCCTCCTTGCCGGTGCGCTCATCCTTCAGCCGGATGCGCACGCCGTTGTTCAGGAAGCTCAATTCGCGCAGGCGCTTGCTGAGGATCTCGTAGTGGAAGTCCGAGTTCTCCTTGAAGATCTGGGTGTCGGGCAGAAAATGCACCTCGGTGCCGCGCTTGTCGGTGTCACCGATGACCTTCATCGGCGACACCTCGACGCCGTTCACCGTTTCGAGCAGGCGGTTCTGCACGAAGCCGCGGCTGAATTCGAGTTCGTGGATCTTGCCTTCGCGCCGCACCACCAGGCGCAGCATCACGCTCAGCGCGTTCACACAGCTCACGCCCACGCCGTGCAGGCCGCCCGACACCTTGTAGCTGTTCTGGTTGAACTTGCCGCCCGCGTGCAGCTCTGTGAGCGCGATTTCGGCGGCCGAGCGCTTGGGCTCGTGCTTGTCGTCCATCTTCACGCCGGTGGGAATGCCGCGGCCGTTGTCGGTGACGGAGATCGAGTTGTCGCTGTGGATGGTGACGACGATGTCGTCGCAGTGCCCGGCCAGCGCCTCGTCGATGGAGTTGTCGACCACCTCGAACACCAGGTGGTGCAGGCCCGTGCCGTCGGAGGTGTCGCCGATGTACATGCCGGGGCGCTTGCGCACCGCCTCGAGCCCTTCGAGGATCGTGATCGAGCCTTCGCCGTAGCTGGTGTCGGCGGGCGTGATCTCGATCGGTACCGCACTCTCGATCTCGGGCGTGTAGACCGGCTCGGTGTGGGGTACTTCGGGCTTGTTCTCTTCTGCACTCATTCGGATATTCCTCTATCTCTCACGGCATTCACGGGATTTCTCGGGCTCTCGGAGCCGGTTTTTCCTGCCTCTTGAAAGCGCAAACCCGCGGAGGGCCGCGGGCTGTCTGCGCAAGGCGCTGTGTTTTCTGGCTTCTAGATTCGCATCGGCATCACGACGTACTTGAAGGATGCGTTCTCGGGGATGGTCAAGAGGGCCGAGCTGTTGGAGTCGGCCAGGTCCAGCTTCACCATGTCCTGGTCCATGTTGGACAGCGCGTCGATCAGGTAGGTCACGTTGAAACCGATCTCGATGGCGTCGCCGCCGTAGTCGATGTCGAGTTCGTCCTGCGCCTCTTCCTGCTCGGCGTTGTTCGACGCAATGCGCAGCGTGCCGGGCTCGATGTTCAGGCGCACGCCCTTGAACTTCTCGCTCGTCAGGATGGCGGTGCGCTGCAGGCTGGCCAGAAGCGGCGCGCGGCCGAGCGTGACGCTGTTCTTGTGGTTCTTGGGAATCACGCGGTTGTAGTCGGGGAACTTGCCCTCGACCAGCTTGGTGACGAACTCCATGCCGCCGAAGCTGAACTTGGCCTGGTTGTTCGCAAACTGCATCTCGATGGCGCCTTCGGCGTCCGACAGCAGGCGCTGCATCTCGAGCACGGTCTTGCGCGGAAGAATGACTTCCTGGCGCGGCACCTCGACGTCGAGCGTGGCCGACGAGAACGCCAGGCGGTGGCCGTCGGTGGCCACCAGGCTCAGCTGCTTGCCTTCGGCCACGAACAGGATGCCATTCAGGTAGTAGCGGATGTCGTGCACGGCCATGGCAAAGGAAACCTGCGAGAGCAGGTCCTTCAGCGTCTTTTGCGGCACGCTGAAGACCGGGCCGAAGTTGGCGGCTTCCTGCACCAGCGGAAAGTCCTCGGCCGGCAGCGACTGCAGCGTGAAGCGGCTCTTGCCGCCCTTGAGCACCAGCTTGCTCGCGCTCGATTCGAGGCTCACGGTCTGGTCGGCCGGCATGGTGCGCAGGATGTCGATCAGCTTGCGCGCGCCGATGGTGGTGGTGAAGTTGCCTTCGTCGCCGCCGAGCTCGGCCGTGGTGCGGATCTGGATCTCGAGGTCGCTGGTGGTCAGCTGCAGCTGGCCGCCGGTCTTGCGGATCAGCACGTTGGCCAGGATCGGCAGCGTGTGGCGCCGCTCCACGATGCCAGCCACCGACTGCAGCGCGGCGAGGACCTTGTCTTGGGTAGCCTTCAAAACGATCATGTCTTCTTCCTCTTCTCTTATCTCTTTGAATCCGCCATTGAGACGCCATTCTCCGCTGTTGCGAGGGGCATGCCTGATGACATCCGGGATCAGCCCTTGAGCGTCTGCTCGAGCACGTGCAGCTGCTGGTTGAGTTCGGTGAGCTGCTGGCGCTCGCCCGAGATCTTGCGCACCGCGTGCAGCACCGTGGTGTGATCGCGCCCGCCGAACAGCTCGCCGATTTCGGGCAGGCTCTTCTGCGTGAGCTCCTTGGCCAGGTACATCGCGATCTGCCGCGGCCGCGCAATGCTGGCCGGGCGCTTCTTGCTGTACATGTCGGCGACCTTGATCTTGTAGTAGTCGGCCACCGTCTTCTGGATATTTTCGACCGAGATCTGCCGATTCTGGATCGACAGCAGGTCGCGCAGCGCCTCGCGCGCCAGGGCGATCGAGATCTCCTTCTGGTTGAAGCGCGAATAGGCCAGGATCTTGCGCAGCGCGCCTTCGAGCTCGCGCACGTTGGAGCGCACGTTCTTGGCCACGAAGAAGGCCACTTCCTCGGGCATTTCGGCCGATTCGGCGCGCGCCTTGTTGATCAGGATGGCCACGCGCATTTCGAGCTCGGGCGGCTCGATCGCCACCGTCAGGCCCGAATCGAAGCGCGAGACCAGCCGCTCGTGGATGTCGGCCAGGCCCTTGGGATAGGTGTCGCTGGTCATCACGATGTGCGACTTCTTGGCCAGGAGGGCCTCGAACGCATTGAAGAATTCTTCCTGCGTGCGGTCCTTGTTGGCAAAGAATTGCACATCGTCGATCAGCAGCAGGTCGAGCGAGTGGTAGCGCTCCTTGAACTCATCGAAAGTCTTGCGCTGATAGGCTTTGACCACATCCGAGACGAACTGCTCGGCATGGATGTAGAGAACTTTGGAATCCGGGCGGTCGGCCAGCAGCCGGTTGCCCACCGCGTGCATCAGGTGGGTCTTGCCCAGGCCGACGCCGCCGTAGATGAACAGCGGGTTGTACAGGTGGCCCGGCATGCCGGCCACGTGCATGGCGGCGGCGCGCGCCATGCGGTTGGCCGTGCCCTCCACCAGGGTGTCGAAAGTGAGGCCCGAATTCAGCCGGTTCTTGAAGCCGGCGTTGGCGGGCTCCTCGCCCGGGCCGGCCACGTCGCGCGGCACGTCGGTTTCGGCCAGCACGGCAACCGGGGCAGAACGCACGGGCGCTTCTCTCGGAGCAAGCGCTAACTCAACAGCTACCGGCTGGCCATACATCTTCTCGGCCATGGCGGCGATCTTGCCGGCGTACTGGGCCCGGATCCAATCGAGCTTGAAGCGGTTGGCAACGAACACCGTCATGCGCGAAAGGTCGTCCGCGACCTGCGCTGTCAGGGGCTTGATCCAGGTGTTGAACTGCTGCTCGGACAGCTCCTGCGCGAGTTGGTCGACGCAGGCTTGCCAGAGGCTTTCGCCGATGCCGTCAGTGGACATGGGCGCTTGAAAAAATGGTGAGACCCTCGGGCATTTTTTGGTATATGTATTGTGGATATTCTCTGCTGAAGGCGCTCGGCATTCTAACTTGTCAAAACCTTATCCACACGCTGCCGGCGGCGGCGAAAGGCCCGCAAATCCAGTCGAAGATTGTTGAGGGGCCGAATGTTTGCGATAATTGCGGGTTTCCCTGAAAACCTCATTGCGTCTTTCGGGGGCCAATCCGAAACACGCTCTCCGGCGCCCGCGGCTTTTTCGCCTGCGGAAACAGGGAATCAGGAACCATCATGAAACGCACATACCAAGCATCCAAAGTCCGCCGCGCCCGTACCCACGGCTTTCTGGTCCGCATGAAGACCCGCGGTGGCCGTGCCGTCATCAACGCACGCCGCGCCAAGGGCCGCAAGCGCCTGGCCGTCTGACGGCAGCCCGCCTGCCGTTGCCAGCAGCCGAACCGCCAGCGCCAGCTCCTGCAGCCAGCGCTTCCGGCCCGACCCGTAACGGCGGACTCGGCTCGGTTTCCATGCAGCGGCTCAAGACCCGCGCGCAATTCCAGGCCGTCCTCGCAGGTGCCACCGTGGCGCGCACTGCTCATTTCGCATTGCATCGCTGTGCGCTCGATCTTTCGTCGAGCGCACAGCCGCTGTTCGCGTCCGACGATGTCTGGCTGGGCGCCATGGTGCCCAAGCGTTGGGCGCGCCGCGCGGTTACGCGCAACGCCATCAAGCGCCAGATCTACACCGTGAGCGCCGCGCCCGACGCCGGCCTGCCGCGTGCTGCGCACGTGGTGCGCCTGCGCGCGGGTTTCGACCGCAAGGAATTCGTGAGCGCCTCTTCGGACAAGCTCAAGGGTGCCGTTCGGGCTGAACTCCAGCAGTTGCTGGCGCGCGCAGCGCGTGCGCCGGTGCCTCCGGCCTCGCCCTCTTCTCCCTCCTCCTCATGAAACGCCTGCTGATCGGCCTCGTGAAGGGCTATCGCCTGCTGCTGAGCCCCTGGCTTGGCCAGTCGTGCCGCTTCACGCCGACTTGCTCCGTGTATTCGATCGAGGCGCTGGAAGTGCACGGTGCGCTCAAGGGCAGCTATCTCACGCTGCACCGCATCGCGCGCTGCCAGCCCTGGTGCCAGGGCGGGCACGATCCGGTTCCACCGGCATCACAGTGTCGTACTGACAAGTCAGGCTCACTGTTTTCGTCTCTCCTCTCCTCCGACAAGAAGTCTTCGTCATGAACGATATCCGCCGCACGATCCTGTGGGTGATTTTTGGTTTCTCGCTGGTGCTGCTGTGGGACCAATGGCAGGTCTTCAACGGCAACAAGCCGACCTTCCTGCCCTCGAGCAAGCCGGCCGCCGTGGCCTCCGCCCCGGCGGGCGCCGCCGCACCCGCTGCCAGCAATGGCGTGCCCAGCGCGTCCGCCGCCAGCGGCAGCGCGGGCGCCGTGCCCACGCAGGCCGCCGCAGCCGCGCCGCGCGAGCAGGTCAACGTGACCACCGACCTGTTCAAGGCCGTGATCGACAGCGAAGGCGCCACGGTCAACTACCTCGAATTGCTCAAGTACGACGAGGCCGACCGCACCAAGCACGTGGTGCTGTTCGAGAACACCTCGCCGGCCACCCGCTACGTGGCGCAGACCGGCCTGCTGAACCCCGTCGATTCGGGCGAGCGCTTCCCCAACCACCTGACGCCGATGGCGCCCAAGGCGGGTCCGCGCGAAATGGCCGAAGGCCAGAACACGCTGGAAGTGAGCTTCGAAAGCGCGCCGGTCGGCGGCCTGAAATACGTCAAGACCTACGTCTTCAAACGCGGCGACTACGCCATCGGCGTGCGCCATGAAGTCGTCAACGTGAGCGACCAGCCGCGCGATGCGCAGCTCTACATGCAGCTGCTGCGCCACGGCACCGTGGCCGCCGGCACCATGTTCGGCACCAACACCTTCACCGGTCCGGCCGCCTACACCAACGAGAAGAAGTTCCACAAGCTCGACTTCAAGGACATTGCCAAGGGCAAGATCGAGCCGCCGCCGCCCGCCAACGACGGCTGGATCGCCATGGTGCAGCATTACTTCGCGTCGGCCTGGCTGCTCAAGGGCGACCCGGCCAGCGAACAGCTGCGCCGCGAATTCCGCGTGAAGGACCTGGGCGACAACCTCTTCACCGTCGCCATGGTGGCGACGCTGCCGAAGATCGCTCCGGGTGCCACGCAGGTCGTGAACAGCGCGCTGTTCGCCGGTCCCGAGGAAGAAAAGAAGCTCGAAGCCATCGCCCCGGGCCTGGACCTGGTCAAGGACTACGGCATCTTCGCGATCATCTCCAAGCCGTTGTACTGGCTGCTCACGCAGCTGCACGGCATCCTGGGCAACTGGGGCTGGGCCATCGTGGCGCTGGTGGTGCTGCTGAAGGCGGCCTTCTACTGGCTCAATGCCAAGGCCTACGCGAGCATGGCCAAGATGAAGGCCATCAACCCCAAGATCATGGAAATGCGCGAGCGGCTGAAGGACAAGCCGCAGGAAATGCAGCAGGAAATGATGCGGATCTACAAGACCGAGAAGGTCAATCCGATGGGCGGCTGCTTCCCGATCGTGATCCAGATCCCGGTGTTCATCGCGCTCTACTGGGTGCTGCTGTCGTCGGTCGAGATGCGCCATGCGCCCTGGATCGGCTGGATCACCGACCTGTCGGCACCCGACCCCTGGTACATCCTGCCGATCGTGATGACGGCCACGTCGCTGTTCCAGACCTGGCTCAACCCGACGCCGCCCGATCCTATGCAGGCCAAGCTGATGTGGATCATGCCGCTCGCGTTCAGCGTGATGTTCATCTTCTTCCCGGCCGGCCTGGTGCTGTACTGGATCACGAACAACGTGCTGTCGATCGCGCAGCAGTGGTTCATCAACAAGCGGCTGGGCGTGCTCGGCACCAAGTGACGGCGGCAGTAGCCGCACGGCACTCCAGCCATCCTTCGAAGGGCCGCGTCAGCGGCCCTTTTTGCTGAAAGAATCCGCACCACCATGCTCGCCCGCACCTCCGATCCCATCGTCGCCATCGCCACCGCCTCGGGGCGCGGCGCGGTCGGCATCGTGCGCGTGTCGGGCGCCAAGCTGGCGCCGCTGGTCGACGCGATCTGCGGCCGCGCGCTCAAGCCGCGCGAGGCCACCTACCTGCCGTTTCGCGACGCCGAGGGCGAACCGGTCGACCACGGCCTGGCCATCCACTTTCCCTCGCCGAACTCCTTCACCGGGGAAGACGTGCTCGAACTGCAGGCCCACGGCGGATCGGTCGTGCTGCAGCTGCTGCTGGCGCGCTGCCTGGAGGCGGCGGCCGAGCCCGACCCGGTCACCGGCCGCCCTCGCCTGCCCGGCCTGCGCGTGGCCGAGCCCGGCGAGTTCAGCCAGCGGGCCTTCCTCAACGGCAAGATCGACCTGGCGCAGGCCGAAGCCATCGCCGACCTGATCGACGCCAGCACCGAGGCCGCCGCGCGCAGCGCCGGGCGCTCGCTGTCGGGCGCCTTCTCGCGCGAGATCCACACGCTGCGCGAT